>Ga0307406_10000006_pt1 | contig 147237 bp, 116 predicted proteins | sample 322Cmetagenome_3_FD_203706 | JGI IMG/M metagenome (GOLD analysis project Ga0307406, IMG submission 203706) | Maize rhizosphere microbial communities from greenhouse at UC Davis, California, United States - 322HYB-C-2 | ecosystem: Host-associated > Plants > Roots > Rhizosphere > Soil | place...
GCTTTTTTAAGTTTATCTCTAAATTCAGCATCAATATTTAAAACTTCAGTTGCTTTTATTGTTTTTTCAAAGCACTCCCGAATCATTGCCAAATCTGCTGTTCCTCCATACATAGTGGCTCCAACAAAACCGTCAGGGGTGATATATTGATTTTCTGGCGAAGTCGATGGCGATGTAATTAAATTTCCTTTTTTATCGGTTACCATCCAGCCCAGGCAAAACTCGGCAGCGCCTTTCATTAATGGATATCCTTCTTTTTTTAAATATGCTGCATCCTGTGTAAACACATAATGTTCCCAAATGTGTGTACTTAACCAGGCGCCTGCCATTGGCCAGCAAGCCCACATAGGATCTTCTTTTCCAAATTGACCTACGGGATTCGTCATCGCCCAAATATCAGAGTTATGAGCTGCTGCCCAGCCCTGATTTACGCCATAAAAAGTTTTGGCGGTTACTTTCCCGGTTACTGATAGGTTTTTTATAAAACTTAATAACGGCAAATGCATTTCTGAAAGGTTGGTATTTTCTGCCAGCCAGTAATTTTCCTCAACATTAATATTCATGGTATAATTACTGCTCCATGGCGGATTAAGATGCGGATTCCAGATTCCTTGCAAATTTGCGGGAACTCCTAATGTTCTTGAACTGCTTATGAGTAAATATCGTCCATAATTAAAATACAAGATTTCTAAGTTTTTATCTTCTTTTCCTTCAGAATAACGGAGCAAACGTTCATCTGTTGCCAGATCCGGCGCTGTTGTTTTTCCTAAATCCAGACTTACTCTGTTGTAGAATTTTTGATAGTCTGCAACGTGGTTTTCTTTTAATTTATCGAAGGATTTTAAAAATGCTTTGTTTAAATTTTGCAATGCCAATGCGACATCATCTACACCTTCGGTTGCAGGATTTTTGTCAAAACCATTAAAACTTGTGGCAACAGAAACATAAATAAAAACTTCTGATGCATTTCTTAAGGTCATCGTAGCGTTTGAGCTTGTCACTTTTCCGTCTGTGTTTTTGACCTGAAGTAAAGTCGTAAATCTTGTTCCTCTTTCTTTTATTTCCAAATATTTTGGTACAACTTTATAACCTGCATTTTCATGAATTGGTGCAACGCCATTCATCATCATTGTATTGTTTCTGACTTCTATATTTGATTTTAAGAGACTTCTCAAATTTATATCAAAGTTTAAAGCTCCTTTTTGACTGCTCGTTAGTTTGATTAACATGATTTGGTCTGGTGCTGAAACAAAATATTCACGCGTATACTTTACGCCGTCCATTTCGTAACTTATTTTTGATGTTGCATTAGAAATATCAAGCTCTCTATAGTAATTGGTCGCTTTGCCTTTTTCATAATTACTGATTTCTAATGTTCCCAATGGTGCGTAGGATTCTGAGTTTTTGCCCTGAATTTTTTTGTTTAATTCTTCTGCGAGTTTGTAATTTTCGTTTTGTAAAGCTTCGCGGATTGCCGGAATGTTTTTGCAGGCTTCGGGATTCATATTTGGGTTTACGGGTTCTCCTGACCAAAGCGTGGCATCGTTCAGATAAATTTTATCTGAATTAATGCCACCAAAAACGGTAGCTCCCAATTTTCCGTTTCCTAAAACTAAACTTTCCTCAAAAAATTCTGCCGGTTTATTGTACCATAGCTTTTGTGTGGATTGGGCGGTTACTTTGATACAGAAAGAAGTAAAAAGTAAACTGACAAATATTTTTTTTATGGCGTTTGAATTCATCTTCTGTGTTCTTATGAAATTGATTGTTTCTAAAACTTGAAACTCTTTGGTTCTAATTATTCTCGTATCCTAACAGGTTTTCTAAACCTGTTAGGTATTTATATCTTTCTTTTCTTTTCCTAAGATTATACCTAACAGGTTTAAAAAAACCTGTTAGGAGAAATAAACCCTAATATACTTTTGCTTGCGTGAGGGATAGGAGCTAACTACCGAAGTAGTGCGGATAGCCCGACCGCATCCCGATAAGAGGGCGTATAAGCGCAATGTTAATTTGCCCTCTTATCGGGATGTGGTCACGCCCAGATGATCTTATTTACTTACTTTGTATTTTTCATTTGCAGTCATCATTTCCCAATTGTCTGTTCTGAATGGCGATGCAGGGAATTTTTCTTTGTTGTAAAGATTGATATTCGTGTCATCGTCTGCCCAACCGTAACGAACAGCCACAGGATTTTGAACCTGATCGCTTGAAACGATTATTTTATTATCCTTGATTATCGCTTTGGCAGAATGAAAAACTTTGTCTGTCCCGGCAATTTCGAAACCTTTTAACTCTGTATTGTTAGGTGTTGACAATCCGCTGCCGATATGGTCAAAAGTTAGAATAATCTGGTTTCCTTTTATTTCCTGAGACTTATATACCGGACCGCTAAAAACTTGTTTTTTGTTGTAAACATTATGCAGCGCAATTGCTGCTAAACGTAAACCTACGTCTTGTTTGTTTGTGGGATGAATGTCTTTTGCGTTCCCGATATCGGTTGTTACGGCCATTCCGGTATTTGGTAATTTTAAGGTTTCTGATTGTGCTTCGCGCAGTTCTGCCCAACGGCTTCCTTTTGTACTGTTTCCTCCAAACTCATCAAAAGTAGACAATTGTACAAAGTAGAAAGGAAAATCTCCTTGTTTCCATTTTGTTCGCCAGTCTGTAATCATAAGCGGAAATGCTTTTTTGTATTCTTTTGCTCTCGAAACATTGGCTTCGCCCTGATACCATAAAACGCCCTGAAATGCATATGGAACTAACGGATTTACCATCGCATTGTACAATAAAGAGGGGTAACTGTTTGGCGAAACTTCTATTCTTACTTTTATTACATTAAATTTCCAAAGTCCTTCAAGAGATAGATTTGAATCCTTAAAATCAATTTTTAAATCGGCAGGATCACCGTAAATTCCGCCTCCACCACTATAATCTGTAATTCTGACTGCAATTGTGTTTGCTCCTTCTTTTAGAATATTTGAAGGGATTTTGTAAATTCTTTGTTTGTCCCACAGCTTGTTTGTTCCCACTTCAATTCCGTTTACAAAAGTCTGATCTTCATCGTCGATTTTTGACAAATATAAAACGGCTTCTTTTTTGGCCTGGTCTGCTGTTAAAACAATTGTTTTTCGCATCCAGACAATTCCGTCCATATTTCCAAGTTGTTGATTTTCCCAAAGTGAAGGAACTTTTATTTCTGGCCAGTTTTTATCATTGAAATCCGGATTTTTAAACTGGACTTCGTTTTCCATTGAAACATCAAAACCCTGAACTTTTCTAACATTTTCTAAAACTGATTTTTTATAGATTTCAAAAACCTCGTCCATGTCAACAACCTGAACATCGGCAATCATCGCCTTAAAATCTTCACTGTTTTGAAATGCTTCACGGCTTGTCCAGGTTTCTACATTTGTTCCTCCCCAGGAGGTGTTTATTATTCCGATCGGAACTTTTATTTCGGCGTATAATTTTTTAGCAAAATAATACCCTACTGCTGTAAAATTACCAACGTTTTCTTTGTTTGAAACTTCCCATTTTGCAGATTTCAAATCGTCTTTTGGTTTACCGCTTAAATCCTGTGCCACACCAAAATGACGAATCATAGGATAATTTGAATCTTCAATTTCTTTTTCGGCATTCATCGTTTTGTAAACCTGAAATTCCATATTTGATTGTCCGCTGCAAATCCATACTTCGCCAACCAAAACATTTTTGATGGTGATTGTATTTTTTCCGGTAATGGATAATTCAAAAGGTCCGCCGGCTTTTTCTGCATTTAGATTTATACTCCATTTTCCGTTTTGGTCGGCTATGATCGTTTTGGTTTGTTTATTGAAGCGAATTTCTACCTTTTCATTTGCGTCTGCCCAACCCCAAACCGGAATTGGTTTATTACGCTGTAGCACCATTCCGTCAGAAAAAACTAAAGGCATTTTTACATTTGCCGTTGCAGCTATACTGCATAATAGAAAAAGAAAGGCTGTATATTTTTTCATTTATTTTTAAATTTAAATAGCTAAAACCAGATAAGTGATATAAGTAAAATTAAGCTAAAAAATTAATTCAAACTTAAAATACTTATATCACTTATGTTTTTTTTTTAATGAAGTTCTTACTTTAATCCGTCATTTAAGGCTTTTAAAGCTTCTGCATCGTAAACTGTATTGTTGCTTCTGTCAAATAAGGACATTGTGTTGACTCCTAAATTTCCTGCATCCCAATAAAAGGGAACGAGGCCGTTTGCTGTAGCTTGTTTCACAACATATTTTAGAAAATAAGCTCTTGATTCTAAATGCAGTGCCAAATCTGCTCCTGTTAGATTGGAACGTTTTATTGCTCCAAATTCTCCCAATATTACCGGAATTCCGTTATTAACAAATTTAGTTTTCATCAAAAGGAAAAAATTATCTAAATCTGTTTCTTCACCCCAACTAGAATTGCGCGTTGGATCTGTTGTCGAATGATAATTTGCTCCCCAATAGTAAAACATTTTACCCCAGTCTTCATCTTTGTTCATAAGACAAAATTGGTAAGGTGTGTAATAATGAACCTCTGCCATCATTCTGTTTGCTACTTTGTCTGTGGGTAAGGTAGTCATCAGGTTTTTTGTTTTTTCGATATCTGTTGATGGTCCCTGAATGATTAAATTACGATAAGCGTTTTTTCCTCCTGTAGACCGAACTGCGTCAATAAAAGTTTGGTGATAAGAGGTTAAAACTGCCATTTGTGTTGCATTTTCAACATTTGGTTCGTTGGCACTTGCAAAAAGTAAGTGTTCGTCAAAACCTCGTAAATGTGTTGCAATCTGCTCCCAGAATGCTTTTTGTTTGGCGTTGTTCTCGTCTTTTTTTGCTTCTGTAACATTATTTTCCAACCATCCGTTGTCCCAGTGAATGTTGACAATTACATACATATCATTGTCTACACAATATTGCACCACTTCTTTTACTCTGTCCAGCCAAACTGTTTGAATTTGGGCTTTTTCAGCATTTGCTAAATACTGGTTCCATGAGCATGGGATTCTTATGGCATTAAATCCGTTTGCTTTTACCAAATCTATCAATTGTTTTGTCACTTTTGGATTTCCCCAGGCCGTTTCTCCTCCTGTTGCTTCCATTGTGTTTCCTATATTCCAGCCCAGCTTCATTTTTGCTGCCAGTTGTACTGCTGTGCTGCTCATTCCTGTAGCGTCTGCTGCGATGGGATTTGTATTATAACTCGGATACGTCCCGTCTATCGCTACAGCTGCTGCCTGCGTAACTGTAATTTGTAATGATTTGGCTTCGTTTGAAGTTAAGGTTATAACCGCTGTTCTTGCAGTTGTTTTTGTATTTTCTAATGCTGTTACTTTTACAACTGTTGTTCCTGTTGTTCCGCCCGCTTTACTGATTTTTACCCAGCTTGCGTCTGAACTTTGTAAAAGCCAGGCTGTCACTTCACTGTTGATGGTCAAATCAGCATTGCTTTCAGTGTTTGGAAAATCTATTTTATTTGTGCTTATTGCTAATCCTTTTACGGTAAGGTTTTGAGAAGTTTCTTTTTCTGCACTACAGGCTAAAAATCCTCCAAAAGCAATAAAAAGCACGGCTGTAACCAGGCAATTTTTTATTCTCTTTTTCATGTTTATAAAAATTAAGGTTAGTTAGTATTTAATCGCAACCTGCAGGGATTTACGTCAGGCTGAAGAATTTTACCATATAAGTTGTTTGAGAAAATATAAACGTGGTTAAAAACAACTTATATGGTTTAAAAAAATTATTTAATTGTTACCGAAATTTCTTTTTTGATATCTCTGGACGAGTTTCCTATTTTCAAAGTATATTTTCCGGGTTCAACTGTCCATTTTTTTGCTGCAACGTCATAGTAGGCTAATTCTTTTACAGGAACTTTTATTTTAACTGTATTTGAGCTTCCTGCTTTTACATCGGTTTTTTTGAATCCTTTTAGTTCCTGTGCCGCGCGCGTAATTTTAGAATCTGGTTTTGAAGTGTATAATTGTACTACTTCTTTTCCGTCTGTTTTTCCTGTGTTTTTTACCTCAACAGACACTTCTATAACGTCGCTTTGAGCATAAGATGTTTTATTGGTTTTTACATTGTCAAAAGCAAAAGTGGTATAGGATAATCCATATCCGAAAGGGTATAATGGTGCTATATTTTTAGTATCAAACCAACGGTATCCTATCAAAATTCCTTCTGCATAATTAACTGTTTTTCCGCCCGGGAAGCTGTTTGTAGCGTGTGCAGGAGAATCCATAATGTTTTTAGGCATTGTCCATGGTAATTTTCCTGACGGATTTACTTTTCCTAACAAGACGTCTGCCAAAGCATTTCCTCCTTCAGAACCATTAAACCAACTCCAAACTAAAGCTGACGTTTTTTTGCTTACTTCATTAACATCAAAAGGTGCTCCTGCAATCATAACCACAATTGTTCTTGGGTTAACGGCTACTACTTTTTTGATTAATTCTTCCTGACCAAATGGTAAGTGTAAGTCTCGACGGTCTGAAGCTTCTGTTTCGTAATCGCGGTTTGAGCCTGCAAAAATGATGGCAACATCAGAATTCTTTGCTGCTTCTACTGCTTCGTTAACTTTTGCAGGATCCAATTGATCGATAGTTACCGGACCCGTTGAAGTAATATTTCCTAAGTTTCCTTTGTTTTTTTCTTCATAACGTTCCAAATAGCCTTCTGCATAATTTATCTTAATTGAGGATGGAAGTCTGTTTTTTAAACCTTCAAGAGGTGTAACTTCTCTTTTGGTTTTGACACCAGCACCAAATCCGCCTAATGCATTTTTCTTAGTGGCATTGTTTCCGATTACGGCAATTGATTTTACTCCATCCAGTTTTAACGGAAGTGCATTATTATCGTTTTTCAACAATACAATTGCTTCTGCTGCAATTTTATAAGCATCCTGATAATGTGCTTCTGTCGCAATACTTCCTTTGGCACGGGTTCCGCCGCCCATTGCTTTTACCTGATATAAAACTCTCAAAATTCGTTTTACATGCAGATCAATTTCTTTTTCTGAAACTTCACCAGATTTAACTGCCGCAATCAATTTATCTGCTAAGAAAAATTCGTTAAACGGTTTTGGAGTTCCCATTTCAATATCTAAACCATTTTTTAAAGATTTTCCTGTTGAATGAACCGCAGCCCAATCTGATACTACAATTCCTTTAAATCCCCATTCGTCACGAAGAATTTTATTCAGCATATAATCATTCTCACATAAATATTCGCCTCTGAATTTATTATAGGCACCCATAATCGAATATGATTTTGCTTCTTTTACTGATGCTTCAAAAGCCGGTAAATAAATTTCACGAAGTGCACGCTCGTCTATCTGAACGTCTACAAAATCACGATTTGTTTCCTGATTGTTTGCTGCGAAATGTTTTACGCAGGCCATAACATCTTTTTCCTGTAAACCAACAATCAAAGGCACTGCAATTTTTTTGTTCAAAAATGGATCCTCAGACATGTATTCGTAAGTTCTTCCTCCAAGTGGGGTTCTTACCATATTGATGGCTGGCGAAAGCAACATATCTTTATCTCTTGCGCGTAATTCTTCTCCTAAACTATTTCCAAAAGTATGCGCCATTTCGGTATTCCAGGTTGCTGCCAAACCGCCTCCGGCTGGATAATAAGTCGCAAAATCATTTGTTAGTCCGGCAGGTGCCCAATTGTCACGCGAAATTTCTTCACGCACTCCCAATGGCCCGTCTGCCATTTTTAGTTCCGGAATTCCAAGACGTTTTACACCTCCGTTGCTAAACATACTATTACCGTGTAACATTCCTATTTTTTCCTCAATTGTCATTTGAGAAATTAATTTATCAATCTCAGCATCATGTTCAGTGCTAATTTCTTTTCCCTGGTATTCTTCTGTCTGAGCCGAATCTGTACCTGAGCCCTGGGTTTCGTTTTTACATGAAGTAAAAAACACAAAAGCCATAGCTACTGAAAGGTATATCATTTTGTTTTTCATAGATAAATAGTAGTTTTAGAATTAAAGATTTTTATCCTCACAGCAATCTTGTATTCTGGTTATTAAATTGTTTTATGGTTATCTGTATGTTTTAAGTTATTGTCTGATAAGATTTACCAGGATAACATCATTTTCATTGATTTTAAACTCCCTGTTAAAAGTTCCTTTAGCATCAACTGTAATTTTTTCTGTTATAATTGGCGATCCGTTATTTTTTGTTTTGATTGCATTTACTTGCTGAATTGTTAACTGACTTGGCTTGTTCAAGGCCAGATAATCTGCATATGCATCATTTACTTTATAACCCACTTTATAAATTTCTACAACATATTTTCCTTTTTGCAATCCGTCAACTTCAATTTTCACTTTTCCTTTTTCTATGGATGGAAGATCCTGAACATAATAGGTCTGGTTCCAGACTTTTTCTCCCGGATGCGTATTGGTAAAGTCCCAGAATAATAATTGGACATCGCCATTTTTATTCTTAGCCGCCCACGAAGAAGTGTCTTTGTTTTGAAGTTCTGTGTCGCCTAATTTGTTCATGAATGCATAAGAAAAATAAGCCGGTTTTTTGATTCCCTGTGTGTTTAATAAACCAAATCCGCCATGAAACGGTGTAAATCGTGGCCCCGGTTCCTCAAAAATATCTGTAAAAACCCAATAAGACATTGAGTTGGCTGCGTTCCCGCTTTGTTTTAATTTATGCAATATATAAGCTGCCGAATGGTAACTGTCATGAATTGGGTCTGCAGGTGTATAAGACGAACTCCATTCTGTATAATGCAGTTCAAGGTTTGGCATAACCGAATTGGCTATTTGCTTACGCGAATTAAGAACATCACCGCTTACACTATTTTCATCCGGACTCAGTACGGTTCCTGAAATTCCGAATTCGTCTAAATATCCTTGATTTACTCCATAAGTATGTGTCGAAATAAAATCCAAAGGCACTTTGTTTTTGGCACAATACTCAATTGTTTCGGGTACCCAGGCTGCTCCTGCAGTTGCGGGGCCTCCTACTTTATAGGCTGGATTTACACTTTTTATACCACGAGCTGCATATTCATATAATTTAAAATATTCTGCCTGCGTTCCTGTCCAGAAGCCAGGTGATAAATTTGGTTCGTTCCAAACTTCAAAATACCAGGTTTTTACTTCATCGGCGCCGTAACGTTCTGTAAAATGCTGTGTAAGGTTTCGGATTAAATCTTCCCATTTTTTATAATCTTTTGGAGGCGTAACATTTCCTTTCCACCAAAAAATGGTTTCTTTTCCACTGGCCATTGCCGATGGCATAAAACCCAATTCAACAAAAGGTTTTACTTTGATGCTCAGAAGAAAATCATACAAAACATCGATATATTGATAATTATATTCCGGGTTGCCTTTTGCGCCTTCTCTGTAAACAGCCATGTCGTCTGACAATAAACCGTGCATTCTGATGTATTTAAAATCACATTCTTTTTTGGTCATTGCCAGCTGTTGCTGCCAGTCGGCCCGCAGGCCTTCATTTGCTCTTCCGGCTCCAACACATTCTTTGAACATTGTATTGAGTTTCCCGGCAGTTTTGTTATAATCAACTTTAATAATCCTGGTATCAATAGCATTTTGTGCAAACAAATTGCCATTGACCAGAATTAATAAAACAAAAAGTGGTTTTAAATTTATTTTCATAATAAAACTTCATTTACTGAGAGCAGATTATTCTGTTGTAATTACAATTGTAGAGGGTTTTAAGCCGTTTGCCTTGGCAGTTAATTCTAATCTTCCACTTTTATCGCCAGACTGAATAACAACAAGACATTTTCCGTTAAGTGCGGTGTGTTTTGTTCCTTTAAAGGATTCGTGACTTACCGGATCTCCACTTGAAACTCCAACAATTTTTCCGTTTCCTTTTAATGAAAAATTAATTTCATTATTGGCGTTTGGTGCCAGAGTGCCTTTTTGGTCCAAAATATCTACTGTTACAAAAGACAAATCATTTTCATCTGCTTTTATGGTACTTCTGTCTGCTGTCAGTTTTAATTGTGATGGATTTTCGGCTGTTTTGATTTCGGTTTCTAAAACTGTTTTTCCATTTTTACGGGAAACTGCTTTTAAAATTCCGGGCTGAAAAGGAATTCTCCACATTACGTGTAAATCTTCTCCTTTTTTACTGCGAACTCCAACTGATTTTCCGTTAAGGAAAAGTTCAACTTCATCTGCATTATTATAATAAGCCCAAACATCTACGGTTTGACCCGCTTTCCAGTTCCAGTGCGGAAAAATGTGCAGTACGGTTTTGTCTGTCCATTCACTTTGGTACATATAATATACGTCTTTTGGGAAACCTGCTAAATCTACAATTCCGAAATAGGAACTTACTGATGGCCATTCGTATGGTGTTGGCTCTCCGATATAATCGAAACCTGTCCAAATGTACATTCCGGAAAGGAAATCATGTTTTTTAATTACTTTCCATGTTGCTTCGTGAGTTGAACCCCATGGCGCCTGCACCTGATCATAAGCAGAAACGGTATTGCCGGGATTTCCTCCTGTAAATTTAAGGTCCCATCTTACCGGCCATTTTTTTATGGTATCTGAAACGGCATCATAATAACCGCGTGTTTGTAAACCAGAGGTGGTTTCTGTTGCGATAAATGGTTTGTCAGGGAAATTTTTTTGATGATGCTCATAAGTCTGATGAGCATAATTGTACCCGATAAGATCTAAAACTCCCGATTTTGCAATGGCATTAAACTGAACATTCTTTTTTTCGAATTGTAATGTTACCTCATCAATATTCATGTTTACCGGTGGGTTCATCCCTGCAGTTAGTGGTCGTGTTTTATCATTGAGGCGTACAATTGCAGCCAATTCTTTTGCGATTTCAACACCTGTTTCATTCCATTGTTCCGGAATTTCGTTTCCAATACTCCATATAAAAATACTTGGGTGATTACGGTCACGACGCAATTGATCTATTAAATCTTTTTTGTGCCATTTATCCCAATCGCTTGCGTAATCGTACTTGGTTTTGTTTTGTTTCCACATGTCAAAAGCTTCATCCATAACAATGAAACCCATTTTATCACAAAGGTCAAGAAGTTCCGGAGCAGGCGGGTTATGAGAAGTTCTGATTCCGTTTACGCCCATTTTTTTCAGTATTTCCAACTGGCGCTCGATGGCGCGCGTATTGATTGCAGAACCTAACGGCCCTAAATCGTGGTGCATGCAAACTCCTTTTATTTTGACTTGTTTTCCATTCAAAATAAAACCTTTATTCAAATCAAACTTAAAATCTCTGATTCCGAAATTGGTTTTGTATTGATCTACAATTTTATCATCTACCGAAATTTCTGTAACTGCTGTATACAATTCAGGTTTTTCTACTGACCATAAAATTGGCGATTCAACTTGTGCTTTTACATTTAATAATGTACCGCTTTTTGGAGTAAGCGTTATATATTGAGTGGCAGATGTTACCTTTGTATCTTCTTTATAAATTGTGGTTACTAATTTTAATTTTTTTGATTCTGTATATTCGTTCTGAATACGAGTTTCAATATTCACTAAAGCACTTTCAGTTGTAACCTTTGGGGTTGTAACATAAGTTCCCCAATTTTCAACGTGCAATTTATCTGTGGTTTCTATCCAGACATTTCTAAATATTCCTGAACCTGAATACCAGCGAGAATTGGGTTGTTTTGAATTGTCAACCTTAACAATTATTTCGTTGTTTTTATCACCATAATTTAAGTACGGTGACATGTCATATTGAAAACCAATATATCCGTTTGGACGTTTTCCTAAATAATGTCCGTTTATCCAGACTTCGCTGTTTTTGTAAACACCGTCAAAAGTTATTGACGTGATTTTTGTACTGTCTTCTGCAGCTACTTTAAATGTTTTTTTGTACCATCCAAGACCTCCGGTAAGTGATCCTCCTCCATATCCGGCAGGGCTTTTTTCATCAAACTTGCCTTCTACTCCCCAATCGTGTGGTACGTTTAGCGTTCTCCATTTTGTTGAAGTTCCTATTGTGTCTTTATCTGCAATACTGTCGTTTAGGTGAAAACTCCAATTTGCATTAAAAGAAGCTTTTCGGTTTACAAAAAGATCTTCTTTTTTGCTGCAGGAGGCTAATAAAATTGTTCCAACAAAAATTAATAGAGGAAGCAGGCTGCTTAAATTCTTTCTTTTACGCATTGGTACTTTTTTTGGAAATTGAATAAGAAAAATATTTATAAGTCTCAGTTTAAAAAACAAATAAAATGTTTAGAAAACTGAGACTTTAAAAAAACTAACTTAACCTATTGTTTTACTACTAAATGATAAATCAAATTATCACCATCTGCTCTAATGGCTATAAATGCCAGAGTTGTTTCTGTCAGCTCTACAATCTGAATATTTGTAAAACTAAATGAAGAACTAAAATGGCTTGCTTCGTTTGGATGCAACATTTCTGTTCCTCCGTTAAAAACAATTCTGTCATTGGTTTGCCCGACAGTAAGCCCAAAATTAAAAGTTCCAGTTTTAGTTGTTTTTACTGTACTTCCTAAAGTTGGATTTGTTTGGGTCACTGAAACATTGTATCCTCCGTTAAGGTCAAAGGTGACTTCTCCCCAATCTTTGTTTTCTAATCCTGCCCATGAAATGTCTGAAAGGTTTGGCCACCAACCATGACCGCTCACAGCAATATTTTGGTAAGGAGTTGCTGGTTTACCAATAAATTCAAGAGGTGCTGTCATATACAAAACCCATGTTTTTCCTGCTGCTCCATTAGTAAGTAAGTTCCATCTTTCATCAGCAAACTGGCTTTCATCATTTTGAGCTATATTAATAGTTACAGGAGCCGCATCTACAGAACCTCCTCTTGTATAGGCAGTGAAATAAACAGTGTATGTACCTGCAAATGGGAAACTTATTTGATCATTGCTTTTATTTGAATTTCCTATTTCATTTCCATTTGCGTCAACATATTTCCAATATGGAATTACGGTTGGGTCTTCATTTTTTAAGGCTATAACATTTGGATTTTCAGCAGTTGGTTTTACCGAAAACTTAATTGTTTCAGCGGTTAAATTCACCGCAGGCAGGGTTTCGCGATCTTCTACAGGCTCACATGAAAATAATGATAAACCTACTGTTATTGCAGCTATTACTATATATAATATACGTTTCATAATCATTAATTTTTTAGTTAATTCCAACCTGGATTTTGTTTGATAGTTCCATTAGAAAGTACAATCTGAGATTGCGGTAACGGGAACCAACCCTGTGTTTCGGTTCTAAAAGTTACATTAAACTGAGTCGTTCCGGTTTTATTTATTGCAGCTTTAGCAGTTACCATATCTTGTCTGATTAAATCGAAATAACGCTGTCCTTCAAGAGCTAATTCTAAACGGCGTTCTTCCATGATTACTTTCTTATCAAAATCACTAGCTAAAACTCTGTGTGCCGTATCTTTAAAAGCTCTGTCGCGAACTCTGTTTAAATCAGCTAAAGCCAAAGTAGGATTTGTATCTAAATTTAATTCGGCAGCCATAAGTAACACATCGGCAAAACGAATTACTGCATAATCCTGATAGTTATCAATTTGGAAATTTCCTCCATTTGCTTCTACTATAGCAACTCCTGCCTCATTAGTAATTGGGCAATATTTTTTCCATGAATATCCTGTGTATTGACGTTGATCTCTTTCCTCCGGATCAAAATTTAAAGGATTTCCTTTATAAGTCTCGGTATTATAACTGATGATTGTTGCATCTCTGCGTGTATCACCAGCTTTATACGCGCCATACAAATCAGGATTCACAGTTGCTCCTCCCCAACCGGTAGCATATGGCCCGATATTACCTCCACGTGGCGCAATATTTACCTGAAAACGGTTACCTTCATTTAAACCCCAATCTCCTTTTCCTGAACCGTTAAAACGAACAGCCCATACCATTTCTGTATTATCTTCTCCAGCAAATTTTTCAAAAGAAGCCGCTAACCAAAGATTAGCAAAATCAGCCACTAATCCGTGTCCGCTATTTGATACTGCATCGTTGATGTAAGTAATAGCTTGTGCTTTGTTTACAACACCTGCTAAATCAGGTTTTTCATAATAATCTGTATAAAACAAAAATGTTCTTGCCAAATAAGCTTCTGCAGCCCATTTTGTAATACGTCCGTAATTTGCGTTTCCTGTTTGTGAGTAGTTTTCAGGCCCTAAATTGTCTGCTGCAAATTTCAAATCGCTTGCAATTAAAGCATAAGTAACTTCTGCCGGTTGTCTTGGTAATAAAAATTCGCTTGTTTTTACTGTATGATCTAACGGAACAATATCTCCAAACATTTTTGCGGCCATAAAGTGAAAGTGCGCTCTCAAAAAACGAGCTTCTGCTTCGTATCTTGTTTTTAAAGCTGTATTAGCTCCCCAGTTTATTTTGTCAAGATTCTGAAGTAAAATATTGGCTCTGTAAATTCCTAAGTATGCAAATTTCCATACATCAGAATTCATGTCTTTATTGGTTACATATAAAAAGCGGTCCCATTCAATGTCTGACTGTGCATCGGCAGTTCCATATCCTCCAAAACAATCATCAGATGCCTGTTCACTTATTAATAAAGGTCCTCCGTAAGCTTCGCGCTGTAAGACATCATAAATCGCTACTAATCCTTCATAAGCATCATCCGGCGTTTTGTAAAAATTACTTTCGTCCTTGTTTGTAGAAGATTCAGTATCCAGAAAATCATCAGAACAAGCTCCTAAAATAAACAAGCTTGAAACTGCTAATAATTTTATATATTTTTTCATCGTTTTCATAATTTAAAAGTTAACATTAAGCCCCATCATGTATGTTCTTGGCTGTGGATAATATCCAACATCAATTCCTCTGGCCCATGGCTGAGTCAAATTACCGCTGCTATCTCTGTTACTGTTTCCAAATCCAATTTCAGGATCCATTCCTTTGTATTTAGTAAATGTAAATAAGTTATTAGCTGCTACGTACAATCTGAATTTACTGAAGAAATTCAATTTGTTCGTTAATTTGGTAATATCGCATCCTATTGTAGCACTTTTAATTCTGTAGAAATCTGCATTTTGAACATATAAATCAGAGAATTTAGTATAATTCCCATTTGTATCAGCTCCGTAAGTAACTCTTGGTACAGTGTTAGAACTTCCTTCTGTCGTCCATCTGTTTAGTACTTGTGTTGTATTATTTGTGTAAGGACGTGTTGGATCATGAACTCCAAAAACGTTTTGGTTTCCAGCTACTCCGTAAGTGTAAACAGAAAGATCGAATGCTTTGTATGAAAGGTCAAAATTCAAACCATATGTAAAATCAGGATTTGGATTTCCGATTTTAGTTTTATCATTGGCGTCAATTTTTCCATCATTATTTAAGTCAACAAAACGAACATCTCCCGGCATTGCATTTGGCTGAACACCGGCCTGAACTTCTGCAGCATTTTGAAAAATTCCGGCGGTTTTTAATCCATAGAAATAACCTATTGGCTGTCCAACCTCAACACGGTTCATCTCATCTGTTCCCTGAAACAATAGGTTTGTTTCACCATGAATAATTCCTTCGCTGTTAGCAACTCTAAGAACTTTATTTTCATTGTGAGAAATGTTTCCGTTTACAGAAAAATTCCAGTCTTTTCCAAATTTAGTACGGTACGCAAGAGAAAATTCAAAACCTTTATTTTGAATATCACCTCCGTTAATATAAGGAGCTGTTGCTCCTGCATAAACAGGAATAGAAGACAGTACTAACCAGTCTTTTGTTTTTTTATCGTAGTAATCAAACGTTAAAGTAAAATTAGTAAACAATGTCGCATCAAAACCTAAATCTGTTTGTTCTGAAGTTTCCCATTTTAAATCAGGATTAGAAAGCTGGTCCGGGCTCGCACCTGTTTGTAAAGTTCCTGCTCCAAAATGGTAGCTTTTATTGTATGTGCTGATTGTAGACAAATAAGAAAAAGCAGGAATTTGGTCGTTACCATTTTGTCCCCAGCTTGCTCTAATTTTAAGGTTGTTTAATACTCTGTTTTCCGGGAAGAAACTTTCTTTATCAACATTCCAACCTGCAGAAACTGAAGGGAAATTTCCATATCTGCTAGAAGATGCAAAATTTGACGAACCATCTCTTCTGATTGTCGCTGTAAATAAATATTTGTTATTGTAGTCATACAACAAGCGTCCGAAGTAAGATTGAATAGCATAATCTCCACGGTTTCCTTTTACAGTATTTGATGTCTGATCTGTAGCATTGCTTAAATAAGCGTGATCAAAATCATCAAAAGTTAAGTTTTTACCAATGCCTTCCATAAAATCGGATGTATTCTTTTTAGCAGAAGTACCTGCTAATACATCAAAATTATGAACTCCGGCAAGTGTTCCCTTGTATTGTACTGTGTTTTCAAAAATCCATCCTAATGATTTGGTTGCATTTTGTGTAACACTCGATACTGTATTGTTATCTGTTGTTGAAAGAGAATAAACCGGTCTGAAAGAACGGTAGTTACTGTCTGTCATATCAACACCAAAACTAGTTCTGTATGTAAAGTTTTTAAGGAATTTTAATTCTGCAAAAATGTTTCCTACGTAACGGTTTGTTTTAGTTTCATTAAAATTATTGTAGTATAATGATCCAACCGGATTACTAACATCCGGAGCAACAACTGAATGTGCAAAACTTCCGTCGGCATTATAAGTAGCATCAATTGGAGCTGCGTTTAAGAAGCTTCTGATCGCGTTACTGTAAATTCCCTGATCTGCAACTCCTGAACTTTTAATATTAGCAAACGAGAAATTTTCGCCAATTTTTAAGTGGTTTTCAATAACTTCTGAAGTAGAGTTTACATTGAATGTAATACGGTCATATTGTGATTGACTTGTAGCGCCACCAATCATACCTTCTTGTCCGTAGTAAGATAATCCTGTAGCGATTGTAGATTTTTTATCTCCTCCACTAATAGTAAGCGAGTGATTTTGTTTAATTGCACCTTCTTTAAACAAATCATCCTGCCAGTCATGATTTGGCATTGCTGCGACTTGTGCCTGTGTATATAAAGGTGTCAAACCAGAATTTACGCGAGCTTCATTCATAATCGTAGTATATTCCTGTGTGTTCAATAAATCAAGTTTTTTAGCTACATGCTGAAAACCAGTATATGAGTTAAAAGACACATTCATTTTACCGTCTTTTCCTTTTTTGGTTGTTACCAAAATAACACCGTTTGCTGCTCTTGCACCATAAATAGATCCCGCAGAAGCATCTTTAAGAACGTCCATTCTTTCAATAGAAGACGGGTCAAGATAGCCAATTCCGTTATCAACAACCACACCATCAACTACATAAAGCGGTGTACTGTTTCCAGCTGTACCAACTCCACGAATATTTACTGCCATTCCGGCTCCGGGCTGACCTGAAGTAGAAGTAACATTTACCCCTGATGCCTGACCTTGCAAAGCGTTTACAACATCAAGACTCGAAACATTTTGAATATCTTTTCCTGATACTAATGATGTTGCAGCAGTATTTACCTTTTTCTTTTGAGTACCGTAACCAATCACTACAATTTCTTTAAGTTCTGCAGTTTCGGACTGAAGTGTTACATTAATTTTTGTCTGTGTTCCAACGGTGATTTTTTGAGTTTTATAACCCATAAAACTGAATATCAGTACATCTCCTGCTTTTGCTTCGATTTTGTATAATCCGTCAAAATCAGTTGCAGTACTTGTTTTTGTTCCCTGTACCAGGACTGTAGCACCCGGAACTCCCATGTTATCATCTGCTGATGTGACATTTCCGCTTACAAACCTGGATTGCTCCTGCGCAAAACCAGATTGCAATGTAAAGACGCTTAGCAGCAGCGCCATACAAAACGGAAGCATTGTTTTAATACAATATTTGCTTTTCATAATAATTAAGAATTGGTTTAAATTTATAGTTAGTTACCTGTAATTATTTAATACGCATTCGAAATAATCTGTTCGAATAATTCTTGTCTGCCGCTTAATGGCTGAGGCTCTCCGTTTGCACGTGCAATTTTGCTTAAATCTTCAAGAGATAATTCTCCTTTTTCAAACTTAGCTCCGTTACCTCCGTCAAATGAACTGTAACGCTGTGTGCGTAATTTTCTGTAATCTGTATTTTGTAAAATGTGATCTGCGCAGATTAATCCTCTTGCAAAAACATCCATTCCTGAGATATGAGCAATAAATTTATCTTCAAGATCTATGGAGTTTCTTCTCACTTTAGCATCAAAATTTACTCCACCACCCTGAATTCCACCGCCTTCAAGAATAACCAACATAGCTTGTGTAACTTCCTGAAGATTAATCGGAAACTGATCGGTATCCCAGCCATTTTGGTAATCTCCGCGGTTGGCGTCAATACTACCTAACATTCCGGCATCAACAGCAACTTGCAGTTCATGTTCAAAAGAGTGTCCGGCAAGTGTTGCGTGGTTTACTTCAAGGTTTAATTTGAAATCATCCTGAAGTCCGTATTTATTAATAAAACCTAGTGAAGTCGCCGCATCAAAATCATATTGATGTTTGGTTGGTTCCATTGGTTTTGGTTCGATCAGGAAGTTTCCTTTAAAACCTTCTTTACGTGCATAATCTTTACAAGTATTTAAGAATCTTCCCAAATGGTCTAATTCTCTTTTCATGTCTGTGTTCAAAAGGCTCATATATCCTTCACGACCTCCCCAAAAAACATAATTTTCACCACCAAGCGCAATAGTCGCATCAATAGCAATTTTTGCCTGAGCTCCGGCATAGGCCAAAACATCAAAATTCGGGTTCGTTGCAGCACCATTCATATAGCGTGGATTGCTGAATAAGTTTGAAGTTCCCCACAATAATTTAATTCCCGATTCCTGTTGTTTTTGTTTTGCGTATTCTACCATAGTCTGAATACGAGTTTCAAATTCTGCCAAAGTCGGTGCATCATCAACCACATCAACATCATGAAAACAATAATATGGCAAACCTAATTTTGTCATAAATTCAAAAGCCGCATCCATTTTATCTTTAGCTCTTAAAATCGCATTTTCATTTTTATCCCATGCAAAAGTTTCAGTAGAAGCTCCAAACGGATCACCTCCCGTGTTACATAGCGTATGCCAGTAAGCCATCGAAAAACGTAAATGCTCTTTTAGTGTTTTTCCTGCAACGACACGATTTTCATCATACCATTTAAACGCTAATGGGTTATCACTTTCTCTTCCTTCGAATTTAATCGTGTCTATGTTTTTAAAATAAGATTGTTTTGTTGTGCTCATTGTTATTGTTCTATTTTAATGTGATTCTTCCATTCGTTATACAAATCCTGATATTGATTCGTAAGGATTTTATTCGGTTCAATTCGTTCTAAACATTGCAATCCTGAGAAAGTTTCTTCAAGTGAATTGTAATATCCGTAACCAAAAGCAGCGCCTCTTGCAGCACCTTCTGCTCCCGATGTGTTGTATAATTCTAAAGTTGTCTGTGTAGTATTGGTAAAAATTTCTCTAAAAACAGGGCTTAAAAACAAGTTTGAATTTCCTGCTCTTACGACAGTTCCGGAAACGCCAACTTCTTTCATAACATCAAAACCATAGTTCATAGCAAACACGATTCCTTCGCAGGCCGCGCGTACTAAATGTGAAGGCTGATGAATATTGAAATTTAAATTCTGAATTCCCGAAGTCGCGTTTTTGTTATTAAAAATGCGTTCTACTCCATTTCCGAAAGGATAAAAACGAAGTCCGTTGCTTCCCGCTTCAACTTTTGCAGCTTCGGCATTTAGCTTTTCGTAAGCAATTAAATCAGTTCTGTCGACCGACATAATTTTGCGTAACCATTGGTATAAAATTCCGGAACCGTTAATACATAACATCACTCCGTTATGTTTTTCGGTTTCTGTATTGTTTACGTGTAAAAAAGTATTGATTCTGTTTTGCTTGTCGTAAGCATCCTGATCGCTTACGGCATAAACTACTGCTGAAGTTCCGGCGGTTGTAGCAATTTCACCAGGTTTTAAAACATTCAATGATAAGGCATTGTTAGGCTGATCTCCTGCTCGGTATGTTATTTTTACATCAGGATTTAAACCTAATTCCTGAGCTATATCGGAATGAATTGTAGACTGAATTCCAAAGTTTGAAACAATTTCGGGAACGATATCCGATGACAATCCCATTTGAGAAAGGATTTCTGTAGCCAGTTTTCCTTCCGAGAAATTCCATAAAGCGGCTTCTGATAATCCTGAAGTACTGATTTGCGCTATTTTAGAAAGTTTTGCTGCAATAAAATCACCCGGCAGCATCATATATTTTGCTTTCGCGAAAATTTCAGGCTGGTTCTCTTTTACCCATTTTAGTTTTGAGGCCGTAAAATTTCCAGGGCTTCCTAAAATTTGTCTCTGAGAATTTTCAGCACCTATCTTATTGTAAATTTCATCTCCAATAATCGCAGCTCGGCTATCACACCAAATAATTGAGGAACGAACCGGATTTAAATTTTCATCGGTCAAAACCAAACCGTGCATTTGGTAAGCAATTCCAATTCCAACAATTTTTTTTAAATCAATACCTGATTTTGAACCCAATTGTCTTATACCATCTTTTACATATTTCCACCATGATTCCGGATCTTGTTCTGCCCAGCCAAATTTTGGGGCAATAATTGGCATTTCAAAATCAGGAACACTAACCGCACCAGTTGTTGAACCTTTTTCGGGATCAAAAACCGATAATTTAATCGAAGAGCTTCCTAAATCAATTCCTAAAAATAACATAGTGGTATTTTATTTAATTAAAGAATTATTGTTGTTTTGCAAATCTTATAGTCAAAATGAATTTATCTTATGGTAAATTTGACTACAAGTGTAAAACATTTTTTCTATATTAACAAAATATTAGGGATATTTTTTTGCAATTACGAGTTATGCTCGTCGATTTTTATCAATACTTTAAAAATCAATGTTAAATTGAAATAAAAATTGTTGAAAAAATATCGAATTAGCGATTTGGCAATCAGACAATTAAGAATAAAAAAAATAAAATGAATAAATTAGCAGTTTAACAAACCGCTGATTATCAGAAATTTGTTACGCTAAAAAAAATATAAAATATTTAAGACGCCTACTATTCATTTAATTTATTTAATTTGTCAAAATTTAGAGGAGGATATGGTTAAAAATGTAGATGAGGATTCACTTTTGAAAAGCGAACAAGCCGCAATGAATGCAATCACAATTGACTGTGTCATATTTGGTTTTGACAAAGGAAGTCTTGAAGTACTTTTGGTACAACACGGAGAAGGGATCAGCAAAGGAAAATGGGGTCTTCCCGGAGGTTGGATATATAAAAGAGAAAGTACTGATAATGCTGCACATCGTTTATTAAATGAACTGACCGGTCTTGACAATATTTATCTGGAGCAATTAAAAGCATTTGGTGATCCTGACCGTTTCCCGCTTCGACGCGTTATTACGATTGGTTATTATGCTTTGGTAAAACGTGAAGACTATAATATTAAGGCAGGTTTTACAGCTTCTGATGCAAAATGGTATAAAATCAATAACATTCCTGATTTAATTTACGACCATAACGAAATTCTATCTTACAGCCTAAAACATCTTCGTAACCGAGTTCGTCAGGCGCCTCTTGGATTCAATCTTTTACCTGAAAAATTTACTTTATTGCAGTTGATGCATTTGTATGAAGAAATTTTGGGAATCGAAATGGATAAATCCAATTTTCGCAGAAAAATTCTTCACATGAAATTGTTAGTTGCTTTAGATGAAAAACAGCAGGACGTCTCACACAGAGCAGCAAAATTGTATAAGTTTGATCCCGATATTTATAAAAAACTGACGGAAAAAGGATTTAACTTTGAGTTTTAATGGCATCTTCATCTTCTCAAAATACTTCTAAAAAGAATACCATTATAACTACAGATAAAAAAACAGTTATACCGGGTATTACAATTGACTGCGTTATTTTTTCTTTTGATAAAAAAAACCTGGAAGTTCTTTTAGTACAGCATGCCGGAGGACAAAGCGCTGGAAAATGGGGACTGCTTGGTGGCGATTTATATCTAGACGAAAGCGTTGATAATGCTGCGCTTCGAATAGTATATGAACTGACCAGCCTTGACAACATTTATCTGGAACAGTTAAAAGCTTTTACTGATCCTGATCGTGTAAAAAACACGAGAGTTATTACGGTTGGTTATTATACTTTGGTCAATCGTGAAGATTATAATATTAAAGCGAGTATTTCTGTAATTGAAGCAAAATGGTATAAAATCAAAGATATTCCCGATTTGATTTTTGACCATAATGAAATTCTCGAATTTAGTTTGACGCAATTGCGTAACCGCGTTCGCCAGGCGCCGATAGGTTTTAATCTTTTGCCTGAAAAATTCACGCTTTTGCAGTTAATGCATCTTTACGAAGAAATATTAGGAGTTGAATTGGACAAATCTAATTTTCGCAGAAAAATTTTGCACATGAAATTATTGGTTGCACTCGATGAAAAACAAAAAGATGTTTCGCACAGAGCTGCAAAACTCTATAAATTTGATCCCGAAATCTATAAAAAACTCACTGAAAAAGGCTTTAATTTTGAGTTTTAAAACTGATTTTAAATTACAGAATCTAACAATCAGTGATCAGCATTCCAGAATCCAAAACTTTGCGCTATCTTTGCGCCTTAATAACACTCTGTAAAGCAATTGTTACAGGGCAAATTTATACCCGAAAATTACTAAAACTCGTATAGAGAATTGATATTATATAAATGAAGAAGATACGTAACTTTTGCATTATTGCACACATTGACCACGGTAAAAGTACATTGGCAGACCGATTATTGGGCGCTACACAAACCGTTACAGCTCGTGAAGAAAAAGCACAATTGCTTGACAACATGGATCTGGAGCGTGAGCGTGGAATTACCATAAAAAGTCACGCCATTCAAATGGAATATACTTATAAAGGAGAAGAATATATCTTAAATTTAATTGACACTCCCGGTCACGTTGACTTTTCATACGAAGTTTCACGATCTATTGCGGCCTGCGAAGGCGCACTTTTGATTGTTGATGCTGCACAAAGTATTCAGGCACAAACGATTTCTAACTTATATCTTGCTTTAGAAAATGATTTGGAAATTATTCCGGTTTTAAATAAAGTGGATTTACCAAGTGCTAATCCTGAAGAGGTTAGTGATGATATCATTGATTTATTAGGTTGTAAATTAGAAGATATCATTCATGCTTCTGGAAAAACAGGTTTTGGTGTTGAAAATATTTTAGCAGCTATTATCGAAAAAATTCCTGCTCCAAAAGGAAATAAAGACGAACCGTTACAGGCTTTGATTTTTGACTCGGTTTACAACCCGTTTCGTGGAATCGAAGTAATCTTTAGAGTTGTAAACGGTGAAATCAAAAAAGGGCAAAAAATTAAATTCATGGCCACCGGAAATGAATATTTTGCTGACGAAATTGGAACTTTAAAATTAAATCAGGTTCCGAAAAATGTGATTTCTGCAGGAGATGTTGGCTATTTGATTTCCGGAATTAAGGAAGCAAAAGAAGTAAAAGTTGGTGATACACTAACTGATGCAAAAACACCAACAACCAATATGATTACAGGTTTTGAGGATGTAAAACCAATGGTTTTTGCCGGAATTTATCCTGTTGATACAGAAGATTACGAAGATTTGCGTTCTTCTATGGAAAAATTGCAATTGAATGATGCTTCGCTGGTTTTTACACCTGAAAGTTCTGCAGCGTTAGGGTTTGGTTTCCGTTGCGGATTCTTAGGAATGCTTCACATGGAAATTATCCAGGAACGTTTAGAGCGTGAGTTTGATATGACTGTAATTACTACAGTTCCCAACGTTTCGTATTTGGCTTATACCAAAAAAGATCCTGAAACTCCTTTTATTGTAAACAATCCTTCAGATTTGCCCGAACCTTCTCGTTTGGACAGAGTTGAAGAACCTTATATTAAAGCTACAATCATTACAAAAGCTGATTTCGTAGGAAACGTAATGAGTTTATGTATTGAAAAACGTGGTCAGATTACCAATCAAACTTATCTAACGACCGAAAGGGTTGAATTGAATTTTGATATGCCATTGGCCGAAATCGTATTTGATTTTTACGATCGTCTGAAAACAGTTTCTAAAGGTTATGCTTCTTTTGATTATTCTCCTATCGGAATGAAAACTTCAAAACTGGTAAAACTGGATGTCCTTTTAAATGCGCAGACTGTTGATGCACTTTCTGCATTAATCCACGAAGATAATGCGTATAACATCGGTAAAAAAATGACTGAGAAATTGCGTGAGTTAATTCCAAGACAGCAATTTGATATTCCGATTCAGGCTGCGATTGGGGCAAAAATTATCGCTCGTGAAACGATCAAAGCACTTCGTAAAGACGTTACCGCAAAATGTTACGGTGGAGATATTTCGCGTAAGCGTAAACTTTTGGAAAAACAGAAAAAAGGTAAAAAGCGTATGAGACAGGTAGGAAACGTTGAAATTCCACAAGAAGCTTTTATGGCTGTTTTGAAACTTAACGACTAGTCTTTTAGAAAAAAGAATAAAGAGTAAAGAATATAGATTAAACCCGATGACTTTGTTATCGGGTTTTTTGTTTATTTTATTTAACGAATCATTTTAAAATCTCTCAACCTTTGTAACTTTGAACCTCTGAACTTATAAAAAAAATCATGCTCGACGAATCTCCAAAACGCTTTGACCGAATTGTTGCAATTCTTATTCAATTGCAATCTAAAAAAATTGTAAAAGCACAGGAATTGGCAGATCGTTTTGACTGTAGTCTGAGAACTATTTATAGGGATATTCGAACCCTGGAAGCTTCCGGAGTTCCAATTTATAGTGAAGCCGGGGTTGGTTATGCTTTGATGGAAGGCTACAGATTACCGCCCGTTATGTTTACGCGAGAAGAAGTGAGCAGTTTTATTGCTGCAGAAAAACTAATGCAGAAATTTACTGACCCCTCTTTGGGAACGCATTATGCATCGGCGATGTATAAACTAAAATCGGTTTTGAGGAGCGGTGACAAAGATTACCTTTCGAATATTGAATCCAGGGTGGTCATGCAGACTACTGAACCCTTGTTCAATAATAATTCTCCAAATACACTGTCGATTCTTTTTGAAGCAATTGCCGAAAAGAAACAGATTCTTTTGACTTATAAAACTTTTGACAAAGAAGAAACTACGCAGCGAAATCTAGAGCCTGTGGGTGTATTTCACGATCATAACAATTGGTATTTTCTTGGATATTGTCATTTGAGAAAGGATTATCGCCAGTTTCGTACTGACCGAATTCAGGAAATTAAAAAAACAGACCTTGATTTTACCATAGAACATGATTCCCTTGAAACATATTTAACCAAAACAGAAACTATTCCGACCACCAAAGTCCGAATCTTAATTGAGAAAAAAATTGCGCGCTATTTGTCTCACGAAAAAAAATATCATGGGTATGTTTCTGAAAAAGAAATTGACGGACAAATCGAAATGACGTTTATGTGCCGAGATATCGACAATGGTTTTCCGCGTTGGTTTTTAATGTTTGGCGATTATGCCACAATTTTAGAGCCTGAAACACTTAAGACCAGAACTTTGGAACTGCTGGAAGTAAACAGAAAAAGACTTTCATAAAAAAACTCCTCAACTGATTTTAGGTCAATTGAGGAGTTTTGTTTTACTGTACTTTTACTACATTATAAAAATTATAATCTGTATTTGAGGCATCTGTAATTCCGATATTTCTGCCAATTGTTACAATCTGACCTCTGTGATATGTGCCGTGATTGACAACCTGGAGTAAATATTCACTTAACGGAAGCTCACACTGAAACCATGGGTTTTCGATTTTAATTTCTTTAGATAATGCTTCTTCTGACAATGACTTTATGTATCCGGCCAGTTTTGCAGAACTCTGTAGTAATCCTTCAAATATTTCTTTTGTGCTTAAAGTAACATTTTCCTTTCTCTCAAATGGAGCGGTTTCTGCAATCACCGAATACCAGTATTCTTCTGTTTCCAAAATATGGCGAAGCGTTTTGGCAATACTCGAATAGCTCGACGGAACTTCCTGATTTAGTGATTCATCAGATTTTGCAGAAAGCCAGTTTACAAATTGCTGGTTTACCCATACATTATAGTCTGCATAGTTGGTCATTAATTTTTGTAAGCTCATAATGTTGATTTTAAGTTGAATGAAATATTTAAAGAATCATATTTATCTTTCCCAGAAGAATGGAGGTTCAATATTTAAAGCTCTTAAATATACATAACCTTGTCCTCGGTGATGTACTTCATTGTCAATAAAATACAAAATATTTTGAATAACAGGAAATTCATACTGACCAAAAAGATTAAAAGTTTCATTAAAATCTTCAATCGATAATTTTTCCCAGTATTTATTAATTTCTTCTGTTGCCTGATCCCATTTTTCAAGATATTGCGCTTTAAAAACCATTTTTTCTTCTCCTTCGTTAAAAGGTTTAGTTTCTTTAGTCACAATTCCTTTCAGCCCCGGAACCGCAATAGCCAAAAGTTCATCGGTTAATTTTGCAAATGTTCTCATTCCTCCAATTGAAAATTCGAAAAAATCTTTTTCAGGAAAAAGCTCAATTACACGTCTTGTAAGAGCGCGGTGACCTTGCCAGTGTTTCAATAAATCTTCGGGAGTAATTACTTGTGCAGCTAATGTTTTCATGATTTTAAGTTTTTAAATTTTTAATACTTCAAAAGTAAAACGGGCCGGTGACAACAGTTTGTCAGCAGGAAAATAAAAAATGTGATTTATTTTTAATATTATTCTCAACACCTTGTTATTACTGCGATTGACAAAACCCCGTTCATAAAAAAAACCTTTGTACCTTTGCGCCTTACAAACTTTGGAACTTAAAAAAAATGATCGAAGATAAAAATCCGCAACGTACCAGTATTGCTCAATTAGGCGAATTTGGTTTAATAGAACATTTAACCAAAAATTTTGATGTTACTCAGGAGTCTACTTTAAAAAGTATAGGTGATGATGCAGCTGTCCTTGATTTCAAAGATAAAAAAGTAGTAATTTCTACCGATTTACTTATTGAAGGGGTACATTTTGACCTGGCTTATATGCCATTAAAACATTTAGGTTATAAATCTGTTGTTGTCAATGTTTCTGACATTTGTGCCATGAATGCCAAACCAACGCAAATAACCGTTTCTGTGGCCGTTTCTAACCGTTTCCCTCTGGAAGCCTTAGAAGAGTTATTTGAAGGGATTACACACGCTGCAAAAGAATATAAGGTTGATGTTGTTGGCGGGGATACTACCTCATCTCAAAAAGGATTGATTATCAGTATTACTGCAATTGGTGAAGCCAATGAGGATGAAATCGTTTACAGAAACGGCGCCAAAAAAACGGATTTGTTGGTTGTAACCGGAGATATTGGTGCTGCTTATATGGGTCTGCAGGTTTTGGAACGTGAGAAACAGGTGTTTCAGGTTAATCCTAACAATCAGCCGGATTTAGATCTTTATACCTATTTGGTAGAAAGACAATTAAAACCGGAAGCAAGAAAGGATGTCCGCACGCTTTTACACGCTCTTGAAATAAAACCAACTTCAATGATTGATATTTCTGATGGCCTTTCTTCAGAAATTATTCATTTGTGCAAACAGTCAAAAGTGGGCTGTAATTTATATGAAGACAAACTTCCGCTCGATCCACAGTTTATTTCGACTTGCGAAGAATTTAATATCGATAGTACAACTGTTGCTATTAACGGCGGTGAAGATTATGAACTGCTATTCACCATTGACATTAATGATTTTGACAAAATAAAAGGCAATCCGAATTTCTCTGTTATCGGCCATATGGCAGACGAAAGCGAAGGAATTCATCTGATAACCCGTGCCAATACCAAAATTGCCTTAAAAGCACGTGGCTGGGATGCTTTGAGTGAGTAAATTTTAAAAATTTAAATATAAAAAATTCCAAATTCCAATGGCATGAACTGCATGTGCTGGAATTTGGAATTTTTATTTGGAAATTTATTTTTAAAAAAGTCCTTTACTTTTGGCTTCTTTAACTAAATCTTCATCAAGGCCTGATCTTATTTTTAGTAATTCTTTCAAATTGGATCTTCGCTTTTCTATGGCATTCAAAGATATCGGAATATATTGGGGCATTTCTGCTACCGGAGTTCCTTTTGATAAATGAAATAAAATCTGTTTGTCAAATTCATCTACTTCTATTGAGTGATGAGTTGACTGATTTAGCATTTTTTGTACCGACTGACTATAATATTTCTCATTTTTCATCACTCTGTCAAATGCAAAAAGCAGTTCATCAAAGGTTAAATCGTTTTTTATAATCAAACCATTTGGCTGTATGGTCCTGATGATTGTTTTTATTTTCAGCAATTCGGTGTACATGGTTAGTAAAACAATCTTGCAAAAAGGCATTTTTTTTGAAAGCAATTTTGCCAGGTCTTCTCCAGAAAAGATATCTTTTTCTTCATAAGGCGGCATACTGATATCCAAAAAAGCAACATCAAAATTGGGCGCAGCTTCATCTTCTATTAAATCAAAGGCTGATCTGCAGTCATAAGCCTGAGAAATCTCAAACTCATATTGCTGAGGATTATACCGTGTTATAGCATTTTTGTATCCTTCGATTATAAACGGATGATCATCAACAATTAATACATTTCGTTTAATTAATTGTGAACCTGAGTTTTTTGGGTCAACTGTCATTTCTTTTGCAGGTTAATTTTTTGGTCAATAGGTATTTTTACAAGAAGCATGGTTCCTTCTCCGCGGGCCGATTTTATGATTACGCTTCCCTTACATTCTGCCACTCTGTACTCGATATTGTGCAATCCGATACCGTTTTTGGTTTTCTTTGGGTTAAAACCTATTCCATCATCAAAAACAGACAATATTAAGTGATTTACTTCATTTTTAAATTCAACTGTAATTGTTTTTGCTTTCGCATATTTATTACAATTCTGAAGTGCTTCCTGAATAATCCTGTACAAATTAATTTTAACTGCATTGCTGACCAGTTCCCATTTGATTTGGGAATCAAAAGAAGTAATCAGTTTTGAAGGATATGTATTTTGTTGATTTTCAAATAATTTATTCAAAATCAAAACAAAATTATTAATTAATTCCGATTTTTCGCGGTTTAAATCATGCGAGATTTCCCGTATATCTTCTTCTATATTTTTAAGCTCGGTCAGGTATTTTTTTCTTTTTGCCGCTGCTTCCTCTTCATTAATTTTATCAAGACTGTCCAGGCTTATTCTCACACCGAACATTCTTCCCAAAACACCGTCATGCAGTTCCTGTGCCACTTTTTTCTTTTCTCTGATACGTGTCATCTCAATATCATTTTGCTGCGAAATCATTAGGTTATAAATGTCCTCATTGGCAATTTGCTGCTGCTGTTTAAAAAGTAATTCCCTGTTTTTGGCCTGTTGGGTTTTATAAACATAAAAAAACAAGCCTATCAGCGTACAAATACTAAAAACATATACTAATGTTTTATTCTTTTCCTGCAAATTAGAGTTTTGATTTTTTATTTCATTTGTTTCATATTCTATTCGGGAAAATTTTTCTCCCATGTTACGCTCTGCCTTCAACATCTTATCATTAAGGCGAATGTATTCTCTGGAGTATTGAGATGCATTTCGGGGATCTACAACTGCAATTTGTTTAAGAGCCAGTAAAGTATTAGTGAGTTTATCAGACGAACGGGATAGCAATAACGCTTGTTTTGAAAACTGAATGGCCTTAAAGGTATCTTTTTTAAAGGCATAATACTCAGACAAATGTATTTGATTTGATATTTTAGCCATCTTAAGACCCAGACTGTCCCGAATTTTTAATGACCTGTAAAACTGATCCGGAAGCCCGTCCATTCTTTTCGACTTTAACTTAGAATAGGCCAGGTTATCTAATAACATGGCGTATAAAAATGTTTTCTCTTCAAAGAGATTTTTTTCTTTTAGTCCTTCTTCAAAATAACCTATTGCCTGTTTATATTTTCGCATTCGCATATAAACAAAACCAATATTGTTCAGCGATGTAGCTTTTAACTGCAGGTCTGGCGGTATGGTCTTATCATTTAATGTAATTAAAGCTTTGTTTTGAAACTCTAAAGCACGGGCATATTCTTCTTTTTCGTTATAAAGAATTCCCAATAGGTTATAGCATTCATAAAGCTGGTCGTTTACATTTTTTTGCTGTTTCAGTATGCTCAAAGCCTTAAAAACAGATATTTCACTCTCAAAAAAATCTCCTTCATTATATTGTAAACTTGCCTTGCTTAATAATGTTTTGGATAAATTATACTTATCATCAATTTGAAGGTAAATTTTCTGGGCTTTAAAATAATTTCGGAACGCACTGTCTGAAACTATATGAGCACTATAGTAATCTCCAAGATAGGTGTATGCTTTTGCTATACTTGAGGAATCTTTAGCACTTACAGATTTGTCCAGCACTAACTCTGATATTTCACGATACGATTTGAGATCGTTCATATTATAATATCGATTAGCCACTTTAAATAAATTTGCTCTGCTAAGTGAGTCGTTTTTTTGATTTATGATAATGGAAAACGCCTTTTGGTTGTATTTTTGTTTTAGGTAATAATCTAAATTAATATCGTTTGCCAAAGATAAATAAACAGGAAGGCTATCTTCTGGAGATATGCTTTTATTCAGGTTGTTTTTCTTAGTACAACTAAGGGAAAACAAAAGCAGACACAATATTATTTGAGAATATTTTTTCAATGGAAATTTTGAATTTCATCAAAAATATAAAAAAAGGCTGTCAAAAATTTGACAGCCTAAAATATTTTGTAATTATTTTCTATTGAATTAATCTACTTTTTTATTTCCTCCTAAAGATTGATTAATATTAGCAAAACCAAATTCATTGTTTTTTGCTTCCATTTCATCTTTTACTATACGATCTTGTTTTCTTCCACCGCCTGTAGCTCCATCAACAGGTAATTCAATACTTGATCTGTGATTTGAAAAAAGGGCTTGATTTGTAGGAGTCGCAGAAGAAGTTGCAACCATTGCTAAAGAGAATAATCCGAATGTTAGAGCTGTTTTTTTCATGATCTTAGATTTTTTGTTTATGATTTATTTGGGGCTGTAATTGTTCTTTCAATTACGGTGTAAAACTAAGTCGGGAATGAAAAAAAATTTATATAAAAAAATTGGTTTGTGGTAGAACATGCCCAATTGATAGTAGATGAGCGTGAATTTTGCGTAAATACCTAATTTTTAGACTTCTAAGTAATTTCCTATAATAAAATCAGTAATTATGAGATCTATATTTGATTTATAGGTTTTGGAAAAAGGTATTTTTTTGGTTGAATTTTTAAGATAACAAATTGAATTCCCACTATGAATTCGGGCAATATAATTGCGATTAATTATGTAGCTGTTGTGGATCCTGAAAAAAGGATAAGCCAACACGTTCTCAAAATGTTTAAGTGTTTTAAAAGCGGTTACCATTTCACCGGAATTGAGGTATATATCGGTCGAATTATTGTCTGCCTGAAAATAACTAATATCGGCAGCATTCAAGTATCGATAATCTCCATATGACTTTATACAAATAGTCAGGGGCTGTTCTGCAATCTGAGGTTTCTGCAGCACTGGAATAACAGCATTTATTTCATTTCTTATTTTAATAGATTCCATTTCCAAAGTCGCTTTATCCAACTTCAAAACTGTTTTGAGCATATCAATTTGCAAAATGGGTTTTAGCAAATAATCAAAAACCCCATATTGAATAGCTTCGTAAGCAAGTTCTTTTTTTAAAGTAGTCACTATTATTTTTGGCATAACCGATAAATACCGGTACAATTCATTGATGAAATAAAGGGATAAATCACTGGATAAATCCTGCGGATCTATTTCAATAAAAATAAGTGATGGTTTGTGTTTCAAAACTAATTGCAATGCTTTTGGGTAATTCGTAGCCGAAGCCAAAAAAGTTAACTCCGGAAAACCTTCTGCAATGGTTTTGGTTTCCAGAATACTTTCAGCATCATCATCAATGATAATATACGAGTACTTTTTCAATAGTAGTTTGTCTTAATTTTCGATGAAATCTAAGAAACTATTTGATTAGTTTTCTTATGAATTGCCTATTTTTTTTATGATTTAATAAAAATACAAATTTTAAGAATGCAAATATTTCATTGTTAATATATTATAAACAATTGTTAAAATTCAGAAATGGGAATAAAAAAATCCCAAACTTCGATTAAATCGAAATTTGGGATTTTATAAAGTTATTTGCAGAAACTTACATCTTCATTAACCAGTTTTTCATTGAAACTTCGTTCTCGATAATGTCTTTTAATTCAGCAATTTTTACACGATCCTGTTTCATTGTATCTCTATGGCGAATCGTTACTGTTTCATCTTCTAAAGTTTGATGATCTACTGTAATACAGAAAGGAGTTCCAAGAGCATCCTGTCTTCTGTAACGACGCCCTACAGCATCTTTTTCATCATAAGAAACATTGAAATCCCATTTTAAATCTTCGATGATTTTTTTAGAGATTTCAGGTAATCCGTCTTTTTTAACTAATGGTAAAACGGCTGCTTTAGTTGGCGCAAGAACTGCAGGCAATTTTAGTACTGTTCTTGTAGAACCGTCTTCTAAAGTTTCTTCCTGCAATGATGTTGCAAAAACTGCTAAAAACATACGGTCCAGACCTACAGAGGTTTCTACTACATATGGAACATAGTTTTCATTAAGTTCGGGATCAAAATATTGTAATTTTCTACCTGAATATTGTTCGTGTGCCTTTAAGTCAAAATCGGTACGAGAGTGAATTCCCTCCAGTTCTTTAAACCCGAATGGAAAATTAAACTCAATATCTGCTGCTGCATTTGCGTAATGCGCTAATTTTTCGTGATCATGAAAACGGTAGTTCTCTTTACCTAACCCTAAAGATAAGTGCCAGTTTAAACGTGTTTTTTTCCAATGTTCGTACCATTGCATTTCTTCTCCCGGACGTACAAAAAACTGCATTTCCATTTGTTCGAATTCACGCATACGGAAAATAAATTGTCTTGCTACAATCTCGTTTCTAAATGCTTTACCAGTTTGAGCGATTCCAAAAGGAACTTTCATACGGCCCGATTTCTGAACATTTAAAAAGTTCACAAAAATACCCTGTGCCGTTTCCGGACGCAAGTATAAATCCATTGCAGAATCTGCAGAAGCACCCAATTTGGTTCCGAACATTAAGTTGAACTGCTTAACATCTGTCCAGTTTCTTGAACCGGTTTCAGGATCGGCAATCTCTAATTCTTCAATTAATGCTTTTACATCCTGAAGATCTTCGCTCATTCCTTTTGCCAGTCTTGATAAAATCTCTTTGTATTTTGAAAGATATTCTATAACGCGGGCATTTGTTGAAACAAATTCTTCTTCATTAAAAGCATCACCAAAACGAGCTCTTGCTTTTTCGATTTCTTTTTGAGCTTTTTGATTGATCTTTTCAGCATAATCTTCAACCAAAACGTCTGCTCTATATCTTTTTTTCGAATCTTTATTATCAATCAACGGGTCATTGAAGGCATCAACGTGACCTGAAGCTTTCCAGGTTGTCGGGTGCATTAATATTGCAGCATCAAGGCCGACAATATTCTCATTCATCTGAACCATTGATTTCCACCAATATTCACGTATATTCTTTTTTAACTCGACACCATTTTGTGCATAATCATAGACAGCACTTAATCCGTCGTAAACTTCGCTTGACGGAAAAATAAATCCGTACTCTTTTGCGTGCGAAACCACATTCTTAAATAAATCTTCTTGTTTTGCCATAGTGATGCAAAAATATAAAAAGTACTTTTAAAAAAAAGAAAAATAATTAAGATTGAAGGATTGATTTCGTTATTTTTGTAACTAAATTCTTTCTATTTGTGTTTAATTATATTATTGACCTCTTTTTTCCTAAAATTTGCTCTGGATGCCGTTCGCTTCTGGTTACTAACGAAACTGTTATATGTACCAAATGCCGACATGAAATGCCTCTGACACAATATCATCTTGATGACAAAAATGAAGCCGTTAAAAAGTTTTATGGAAAAGTAGATATTGAATACATTTCGGCATTATTATACTTCAATAAAAAAGGAATTGTCCAGGAACTTATTCATAATCTAAAATATAAAGGTCAGGAAGAAATCGGAACTCTTTTGGGGAGTTGGTATGTGAATGATTTGAAAAATTTAAATTTAAAAATACCTTTTGATGTTATAATTCCCGTTCCGCTTCATAAAAGAAAATTTAAAGAACGAGGATATAATCAGGTTGCTACTTTTGGAAAAGCTTTATCTGAAGGTTTAAAGATTCCTTACGATGATTCTGTTTTATTCAGGAAATTATATTCTAAAACGCAATCAAAAAAGAATCTTTCGGGCAGATCTGAAAACATCAAAAATATGTTTGACGTTATTATATCAGAAGAAAATCACAATAAGCATTTTGTAATTATTGATGATGTTCTAACAACCGGCGCAACACTCGAAGCCTGTTCTCGTGCCTTATTAAAAATTCCGGGTGCAAAAATCAGCATTGTCTGTATGGCAATGGCGCATTGATTTTTGTTTTTAATTTGAAAAGATTAGTTAACTACTAATTTCTTAACTGTTTTTCTGTCGCCATCTATAATAGTTACAAGATATATTCCTGATGAAACATTTAGAAGCTGAATGTTTTGACTAAAACTTTCTGTACTTGAAAAAGAGTTAGAATAAACTGCTTTTCCTAAAATATCATGTACATAAATCTTAACTCCTTCTGCTGATTGTGGCGTGAATTGAACCGTAAAATTCCCTTTATTCGGATTTGGATAAAGAACGAAATCTATGTCTTCAAAATCATCTGTACCCAAAGTATATTTTTGACTCTGAATTGTAATCGATGCACTATTGATTGTTCCTGTTTTTCCTCCATCAATATCGCGTACCATTAATGTCCAGTTTCCATAAGGACTTTGATTATTAAAATCACTTAGTCTTCCCGCAGGGATAACTATTTGAAGTGTTGTTATTCCACAGTCAATTGTAGTTCCTGAATCGTCATATTTTAAAGACAATGTATTCGAAGTACTGCCACAGCTTCCGTCAAACAGCGGTACAATTGTTCCGGTCGGGCTCATAATACTTATCTGAACATCGGACAAATAGGTATGTGTAAAATTAATATTCAAATCTACATCTATAATCGCTGCCGGATCTGCAGCAACCGGAGCCGGAACGCTTATTATTCTTGTGGTATAAGTCATATTACCATCAGGAATTGTAACCGGTGCAGCAAAAGTATAAGTATTTGTATCTGAAGTAACATCGTATCCAATTGCAAATTGTTTTGAGTTTACAGCATAATAAATATTGTCTGTAGGCTCAATTAGTAATCTGCAGTTTGTGTTTTTTATATCTGCCGGAACGGTAATGGTTTGTGAACCATCATTTGGTGTATTTAGAGCAAGGTTTACGGGATATGTCAAACCTCCGTCGGTAGAAAGTTTAATGTTTACATTTGTAGAACCTGCTAATGTATTTGTACTATTAACACTCCAGGTAATGGTTTGCTGAGTTCCATTTGTCCAGCCAATATTATCTGTATTTTGAGAAGTTACGGCAAAAGGTCCAACATTTTCATTTACAGTAACAACCATTGCATCTGTATTTGTCTGTGCTGTTCCCTGAGCGGCATTATCACGGCCTGTCAATGTAAAATTCAAAGTTCTTGCCACAGAAGAAACTGACTCCCAGGTAGAGGATAAATTATTTTGCAGCACTGCACTCAGTTGTGGCATATATCTAACGGGTGAAGTATTTGGCAAAAATGAACGAAACAAAGGTCCATCGGGTTTCGTTGGATATGCTCTACTGTTTGCCCCGGATGTTGTTATATAACTGTCGTTTTGTTCCCAGCAGTATGTTATCGTACCTCCTTCAGGATCAGAGCCTGTTCCTTTTAAGATAAATGCTGTTCCTTTTGGAATTGTATAATCTTGTCCCGCATCAATAGCTGGCGGATTATTTGTCAGCGCTGTACTAACCGGACAACTTACTCCGGAAAGTATTGTCTGAATCTGACGAATGCTTACGTATGCAAAATAATCGTCTGAATTGTTCTGCACATCATAGCCCTCAGAAACTCCTGCATAACCCATGATGGTAGACCCGCTTCCCGGCTCAACATTTACTCCTGTATTTTCGCCTGAATCGAATGAAAAAGTATGATTAGCTCCTAACTGATGTCCAAATTCGTGAATTACAAAATCAATGTCAAAAGTATCTCCTTCGGGTTTATCATTAGATGGAGAAGTATAAGCACTTCCTTTTCCTAATGGTTCTGCAGCAGTAGGATTGGCACAAATACAGCCAATGCATCCGGCATTTCCTCCTCCTCCCGAAGCACCAAATAAGTGTCCGATATCATAATTGCTATTTCCAATAACATTGGTAAGCGTTGTCTGAACTTCCTGATTCCATGCTCCATCTGCACCTTCTTTAGCATTTGAGTACGGATCTGTAACTGCATCAGTATAAATAACTGCATCATTATTGGCAATCAAAATCAGTTTAATAGCCAAATCACGATTAAAAATTCCATTTACTCTTGTCAAGGTAGCATTCATTCCTTCAAGTGCGCCAGTTTTTGTTCCGCCAAAATAATTAGTGTATTCACTTGTACAGGACAAAGCCAATCGGAGCGTTTTAAAAACTTTATTATTTGAAGCTTCTTTTGCCGTTGAAGCATTTTTTGACAATTTACTCCCCGAAAATTCTTTTGTAGAACAAACCAATGTTGATTTTGCAAGAGTACTTTTTGATACAAACACTACATATTGTGCTTTATCATCAGGATTGGCTTCTATAAATTCCGGATTTTTATTTGTGCGAAGCACCATAGATTGTAATCCTGCCGGAGAGACGCTAAAATGAATTTTTGCAGATTTATCATCAACTCCAATTCCTTCATATGCCCTGATATCTGGATATTTTGCCTGTAATTCAGGGTCAAAGTTTGAAGATTCCCAAACATTATATCTTTCTAAAACTCCATCCGGATTTGGAAAAGTAATCTCCGAAGTATTCTTTTTTGATTTATCTGTAATCGGGGAAAGCTTTGATTTTAGAAAATCTGAGTTTAATGTAAAATATAAATTACCTGAATCCTGATCATTTACTTTTTTCTTCAATACTGAAGCTGAGCTTGCTTTTTGCCACAATCCATCTGACTGAGCGTTCATATTTATACAGCAAAAAATAACCAATACGAAAAGTAAATGTTTTTTCATAAATCCAGAATTGTTTTTAAGCAATCAAAAATAAAGCAATTAAATCAAATTCTTACGAATAAAAGACGATTAATCATTTTTCATCGACAAGTTGCCACTTTTTTCTAAAAAGAAAATCAATTTTAGTTAAAAAATCAATTGTGCTGAGTATCAAATTTAAAATAGATAGTATAAATTTGCACCATCTTAAATAATTTGCTTTGAAGCTCTTTCATTCTATAAACGATTTTCGGACAACCAAGAAAACTATTTTAACTCTTGGCACCTTTGATGGTGTACATATTGGTCATAAAAAAATTCTGGAACGAATTACTCAAAACACAGAAAACGGAAAATACGAGAGTTTGGTGCTCACTTTTTTTCCACACCCAAGAATGGTTCTTCAGGAAAAATCAGAAATAAAACTTTTAAATACGATTTCTGAAAAAACCAAACTTTTAGAACAAACCGGGATTGAAAATCTTGTTATTCATCCGTTTAACGAAAGCTTTTCAAGACTGACAGCAGAAGAATTTGTTCATACCATTTTAGTAGATCAATTTCATATTCATAAAATAATTATTGGTCACGATCATCGCTTTGGTCGAAACAGAACAGCAAATATTGATGATTTAATTGCTTTTGGAAAAGAATATGGTTTTGAAGTCGAGCAAATTTCTGCACAGGAAATCCAGGATGTTTCTGTAAGTTCTACCAAAATCAGAAAAGCGCTTGACGAAGGAAATATAGCTCTTGCCAATGATTATCTTGGTTATTCTTATTTCCTGAATGGTGAGGTGGTAAAAGGCAAACAACTTGGAAGAACAATTGGTTTTCCGACAGCCAATATCAATATTGAGGAAGAGTATAAAAAAATCCCAAAAAATGGTGTTTATGTTGTTAGAACATTCATCAACGAAAAAGAAGTTTTTGGAATGATGAATATTGGTTTTAACCCAACTGTCAATGGAGAAAAGAAAACTATTGAAGTAAATCTTTTTGATTTTGATAGTGATATTTATGGCCATAAAATTGAGGTTTCCCTATTAGAATATCTTCGCGAAGAACAAAAATTCGGGTCTGTTGAGTTGCTCAAAGAGCAGTTGAATCAGGATAAAAAAACAGCTTTGGCTTTTATCGACCGACTTTAGGAAACTTGACTTATAGTTTTCCTTTATTTTTAAATCATTATAGTTATTTTTTAGTAAATTTGATAGAGCACTGTTTATCAAATGCTTACTATTAACTTCTAAAAAATAACCATTATGAAACTACCTAAAGAAATAACCAACGGTTTTTTGATATTCCTCGGAATAGGCATTTATTTTTTATTGATGAACGTATTAGGTTTAGCTGATTTATTTTACCTGCGTACTCTAAATGTATTTTTTATATTTTATGGAGTGAATAAAACAATGCGAATGAACCTGCAGGAAGGCGAAACCAATTTTGTATCAAACGCAGTTTCTGCAATGACAACTTCGGTAGTTGGTGTAGCAATGAGTGTTTTCGGGTTATTGGTTTATAGTTATGTCAGAGGGGGCGATGCTTATGTAAAAACGCTGTCAGAAGCATTTATGTTCGGAGGGAATCCATCTGTCCCGACATATTGCATTTGTTTACTATTTGAAGGACTTGCTTCTTCGGTAATTGTAACTTTGATGATGATGCTTTATTGGAATAATAAATATATAGCTGATTAACATTTCAAAATAAAACAAACATTTTGGCACTCTAAAATCATAAAAAAATATAATTCTATGATTTTAGAGTGTTTCTTTTTTGAAAAAAACAATCAAATATTCATTTACGGAAGACATCATTGGTTGATTAGAACAATTTAACTACTTTTGAAGCTTCAAAAAAAATGTATCAATGAGCATTACAAAACACAACTGGACAAAAGACGAAATAATCGCCATATATAACAAACCTATGATGGATTTGCTTTACGAAGCAGCAACAATCCACAGACAAAATCATGATCCGAATGTAGTACAGGTTTCTACATTATTATCTATTAAAACGGGAGGATGCCCTGAAGATTGCGGTTATTGTCCGCAGGCCGCACGTTACAACACGGGGGTTGAAGGAAATGATTTAATGAGCGTGAGCCAGGTAAAAGCACAGGCATTACGTGCAAAATCAAGCGGATCATCACGTGTGTGTATGGGAGCTGCCTGGAGAAATGTAAAAGATGGTGAAGAGTTTGATCAGGTTTTAGAAATGGTGCGTACCATTAATAAACTAGACATGGAGGTATGTTGTACTTTGGGTATGATTACCGAAAATCAGGCACAACGTTTGGCAGAAGCAGGTTTATATGCCTACAACCACAACTTAGACACTTCTGAAGATTATTATAAAGATGTTATTTCGACACGTGCTTTTGAAGACCGTTTAGAAACTATTGAGAATGTCCGTAAAACAAATGTTACGGTTTGCAGTGGCGGAATTATCGGAATGGGAGAAAGTATTGAGGACAGAGCCGGAATGCTTGTAGCTCTTTCTACATTGAACCCACAACCTGAGTCTGTGCCTATTAATGCTTTAGTAGCGGTTGAAGGCACTCCGATGGAAGATGAAAAACCAGTTGAAATCTGGGAAATGATCAGAATGGTTGCTACAACAAGAATTGTAATGCCGGATACACAAGTGCGTTTATCTGCAGGAAGAACAAATATGAGCCGCGAAGGTCAGGCAATGTGCTTTTTTGCAGGAGCAAATTCTATTTTTGCAGGAGATAAATTACTGACAACTCCAAACCCAGATGTCCAGGAAGACATGAAAATGTTTGAATTATTAGGATTGAATCCACAAAAACCATTTACTAAAGTTTCACAGCCAAAAACCGTTGAAGCTGCCGATTCTCAATTTGCTCCTTTGGGAGAAAAACCAAAATGGTCAAGACCTGGACATACAATTGAAAGAAACCTTGAAGCTTCGATTAAATCAAAAATTTAATCAATAGAGCTCACATTTCTCGATAAAATTTTTTAAATTGCTTATAACACACTGATTATAAGCAATTTTTTTTATTTAGAAATGAATTTAAAACAAATCGAAAGGGTAAAAAAAATCTCAAAAGATGATTTTGTAAACCAATATGTAAAAAAACAAATTCCGGTTGTCATCGAACAACTCACCGAAGATTGGCCTGCATACAAAAAATGGAAACTGGCCTATATGAAAGAAATTGCCGGTGATGCAATTGTACCGTTATACGATAACAGACCAGTAAATCACGAAGATGGATTTAATGAGGCGCATACTACAATGAAAATGAGTGACTACATTGATCTTCTGGAACAAAAGCCAACCAATTATCGTATTTTTCTTTATAATCTAATGAAAGAAATTCCGACTTTAAAAAATGACTTTTTATGGCCGGATATTGGGTTAAAGTTAGTCAAGCAATTGCCAATGTTGTTTTTTGGGGGTCAAAGCTCAAGGGTTTTTATGCATTATGATATTGATTACTCTAATATTCTGCATTTTCATTTTCATGGAGAAAAACAATGTATGTTGTTTGCGCCCGATCAGTCAAAATATATGTATAAAGTTCCGCATGCCTTAATTTCAAGAGAAGACATCGATTTTGATAATCCTGATTATGAAAAATGGCCTGCCCTTAAAAACGCAGAAGGTTATATCACGAATTTAAAACACGGCGAAATGCTTTACATGCCAGAAGGTTATTGGCATTATATGAAATACTTAACACCGGGATTTTCTATGAGTTTACGCTCATTCCCTAAAAACATTACCAATCTTTCAAAGGCAGCTTATAATGTTTTAATTATGCGCCATTTTGATATTTTAATGAGAAAAATTAAAGGACAGAAATGGATTGATTATAAAAATGAGCAGGCCATCCGGAATACGCATCAGGGCTTATATAAAAGGCTTTAAACAAAAAGCAGCTGCATAATATTGTGCAGCTGCTTTTTTGTTTAATCTTAATTTTAAAACACTATTTTCTGTGTAGTTATATTATTATTCTCTAATATGACTCTTACTAAAAGAATCTGATTTTGAGATTCTAAATTTTCAATCTGAAATACTGCATCATTTAGATTGCTTCTTTTATAGATTTCTTTTCCTGTTATATCATAAACGTCAATTTCATCAATTAAATTATCAATAGCATTAATCGTGATTATTTTATTTTTTACACTAATAAAAACTTTCTTATCTGTGTTTTTAAAATTATCTGTTCCTAATGTATTGTTTGTATAACGTAATATGAAACGATCGTCGAAGGTGCCAATAACTGTATAAAATTTATAACCACCTGTTTTTAGATTATGTGTTACACCAGTTACTTTATCATGTATATAAATATCCTGATTAATTAAATTCCCATCTACCTGATCTATTGAAATAGTAAAATAGCTGACAAGTGCCGAACGATATCCCAACGGAACTAAATCGGTATCTGAAAAAGGAAGTGCACGCCCCTGAATTACATATTTTCTGTCATTAATCATACTATAAAAATCAAGATAAGGATTTGCATCTTGAGTCTCACCATCAAACATATTATCATGAGCGTTAGTAGCTCCTTCTATATAGCCAATCAATAATTGTTTGAAGGCACCTTGGGGATTAGCCATATTAAGCCAGACGCGATGGCGTTCTAAATCATCTGCATTGTTTGATGCAATTATCCCTGCAGGAATAACCATTGGACCATTACTTGTAAATTGGGAATGTTGTGCCAAAAGCGAAAACCAAACAAATGAAAACAAAAAGGAAAGTTTAACCTTTACATATTGACCATTTTTAGAATAATGACCAGAGAAGGAAAAACAACGAAATAAGAATTCAGGCAAGGCCCGGAAGAAAAGTATTTTTTTTTTCATCAGTTATTTTTTAAAATCAAAATCAGACTAAACTGATCAAACTCTAAATACCTTAATAATTTGAGAACAGAAAAATAGTAATAGTACAAATACTGTAATACTTTTCGTTGTGGTATTTAGTAAGTAATAATAATTTTGAGATAGTAAGTTTATAATTTTGCGATGTACAAGTATCACAACAATATACGGTTTTATCTGAAGGAGTCACAATGTTTAAAGCTAAAATGTAAGGATTTAACATTTAAGTACATTTTTTAATGTATTTTAAACAAAACTTACCAGTAAAATAAAGGCTTTTAATGTAAGAAGCCAAAACCTAAATGAAGAATAAAAAATTAAAAAAGCAGCTATTTTTTAAAGTTTTTGAAGTAAATGTTAAAGCTGTTTCCATTTTATTACAAAAATAAAATGGACAAACAGGCTTTTAAAAGTTGTTATATCTCTTATTGAAATACATTTTTCTGAGTGAATATGTAATCAGTCAAAGTTATTTTTATTATCAAAACCTGATGGCTAAAGGGTAAATTTGATATCTCATATTCTGCTGCATCGATTTTGTTTTTGGTATAAATAACTTTTCCTGAGACATCATAAATATCAATTTTCTGAATGTTTTCTTTAGTGGACATTATTTTTATTGATTTGTTTTTGACGCCTATCAAAATAGTTTTTTCAATTGCTTCTACATTTTTCGTATTTAGTGTCTTGTCTTTATAATGCAAAACAAAACGATCATTAAATGTTCCTTTTGTAGTTGAAAATAAATATGGGTTCTCTTTTAAATTCTGTGTTTTATTTAAAACCCGATCTTCAATATAAATATTCTGATTTGCGAACAGCCCATCCTGATGATCTAATTTTAAAATAAAATTTCCATCAACACTGGTCTGATATCCGATCAAAACTGAATCAGTTTCAGAAAACGGCATGCTTGTTCCCTGAATTACCAGCTTTTTATTTTCTAAAATACTATAAAAATCCACAAACTGGTTCGCATTAAAAGTTTCAGCATTGTAATCTAATCCCTCTTGCATTCCGTGAATATAACCAATCAGTATCTGTTTAAAAACACCTTCTGAATTTTCTAAATTTAGCCAGAGACGGTGTTTTTTTATACTGGGTTCATTTGCGTTTTTATTATTCTTTCCCGGTTTAAAAAAAGCAGCATTTTGGCCTTCTATTCTCATACTATTATTAAACGCAACTGCTCCTAAATTTTTACTCATAACAAAAAACGCTTGTCCGGATGCAATCTTCCCATCAGGAACTATTACATTTAATCCGGATGAAATTGAACTTCTGGTGCCCACTCCACCCAATAAATTGTACACAGCATAATCATCTGATGCATATATATTGTTTTTGAATGGTGTATTGTGTGTCCAGAAATAAAGCGTGCCATTGATGTTTTCACTATTTTTTACTATTAATAAATCAGCATCAATAGCAGACGGATAAGGGTTTCCAATTAAATTGAAAGTGCGTGCATTTCCTAATGCTAAATTAATAGCTCCGTTGTTTGGTGTTCCTTTAAATATTGCCTCATATCTGGCAGTAGACGTTGTTGAAAAATCCTGAGGGCCACGAATGATATATCCTTTTCCCAGTATCATACTGTCTGATGTTTTTTCAGAATTCCAGTAACCCGATATATAATTAAATGAAAAAAATTTATCTGATGATGTATTAGGAGAAACGTCAATCAGTTTTTGATTTTGCACCGGTGAGGACCAATAGGTATAATCGAATCTTAAAATTGGCGATGATTTCCTTTTTACATGAACAATGCCAGTATTTATAATTTCATCATCGTCCTGATATAAACTGGCCGTATCATTCAAAACTAAAGTTCCCGAACCATTATAATCAAATTCAATCTTTAGCGTATTTCCTTCCAAAAGAGTTACCGTTTTTCCGCTATCAATTGTACAACTGCAAATACTTGCAGAAGTTAAGTTTGGGTAATCTGCCTTGAAAGTAACTTCTTTCCCTCCAGACGGCAAACCATTTGTCCATGCAGTCCCATTCCAGGCTGTCGATTCTAAACAAATTTTTAAACGAGCAATCCTGTGTTTTGAATTTCCTGATACAGAGTTAAAACTACCGCCAATTATTAACTTTTGGTCAGAAGTAAAATTCATAGTGTATAGCTTTCCGTTTAAATTAGCCTGAAAGTTGGGGTCATATTCTCCTGATTTTAAAAGACGTATTAGTCTTAATGCCGGTTTGGTTTTATAAGTTCCTGAAAAACTTCCTCCAACCAAAATTTTATCGTCGGGTTGAACAAGAATAGTGAGAACGTCTCCTTTATTAAAACCAGAACCGGATTCAAAAGTAGTATCCAGGCTTCCATTGATATCTAATCTTAGAATCTTTTGTTGAGAAATTCCATTATAATTTAAAAAAGATCCGCCTATAATTATTTTCTGATCAGACTGGAGTGCAATTGCGTATACATTCTTATCAAAACCAGTTCCTGTATTAAAACCAGAATCGATACTTCCGTTTGCATTTAACCGTACTAAACCTGAAAATAAATTATTATCAAAAGTAGAAAACCTGCCTCCTACCAAAATTTTGCCATCGGGCTGAACGAAAACAACATCGATGATAGCGTTTGCTCCCAAACCAGGATTAAAACTGGAATCTCTTGAGCCGTCTGGCAATAATCTAATTATTCTGGCGGCCGGTGAACCATTATATGAAGTAAAATTTCCTCCAACAATAATTTTCTGATCAGGCTGAATTGCTATTGAATATATCTGATTATTAAAACCTGTACCTGTATTAAATGTTGCATCTATTCCGCCATCGGGCAGAATTCGAGCAATTCGGTTACAAGCTGATCCGTTATATTTTGTAAAATTCCCTCCAAAAACAATTTTGCCATCTGTTTGTAAAACTGCTGATTTTATAAGATAATTGGCGCCAGACTGGCCCGTATTAAAAGTATTGTCTAAAGTTCCTGTTTCTGAAACTCTGGCAATTTTTGAAGAAAAAACTCCATTGAATTTATTGAAATTACCAAATACTATTGTCTGCCTATTTTCTAAAGTAAGAACTTTTAAAACAGAATTATCAAATCCAACTCCGGCAGACAAATATTCTGTATCGTATTCGCCATCAGCATATATCTTTGCCAGTCTTCCCTGATTCGTACCATCAAAAACCGAAAAAGATCCACCAATAAACCAAGATCCCTCAGCACTATGTTCTAAAGCCATAACAGATGCAGAACCCGGGCCTGAGCCAATATCAAAATCATTTTTAAGAATTCCATTTGCGTCTAAAAGAACAACACGATTAACGCTGTTATTATTATAAGTTCCCGTAAAAGATCCTCCTACCATTATGTTACCAAAAGTATCTGTTTTAATAACCTGAACAGCTTCTTTACTGAATCCTAAACCCGAAGAAAAATCAGCATCAGGAGTTCCGTCTGGATTTAATCTGATAATTCGATTAGCAGCAATTCCGTTATAGCTTGTAAATTTTCCACCTAAAATAATTTTGCCATCAGGTTGTAAAACTGTTGCACTTACATCATCATTAAAAGCTATACCCGTGTTAAAACTCGTATCAATTCTACCATCTGCAAATAAGCAAACAATTCTATTTACAATAACTCCGTTAAAGGATATAAAGTTGCCCGCCAGTAAAATTTTTCCATCAGAGAAAACTTCAACATTAGTAATATTTAATGCTGACCCTGTTCCTGTATTAAAAGTAGTATCGAGTTGACCATCAGGCAGGAGACGTGCAACCCTATTCACCGTTACATTATTATATTTTGTAAAACTTCCAACAATAATTATTTTTCCGTCAGATTGTGGACAAATCTTATAAATAATCCCAGTTATAGCCCCTATTGAAGTATTGAATGACGTGTCTTGCGATCCATCTGTATTAAGCCTGATTAATTTTCCTGCAGGTATTCCGTTAAAAGCTGTAAAGCTTCCGCCAATAATTATCTTACCATCTGGCTGAATATAGGAACAATAAACTTTTCCGTTTAAACCAGTTCCTGTGCCAAAGCTCTCGTCAATAGAGCCGTCTGGGTTTAGTCTTGTTAAGTATGATGAAGGAATTCCGTTGAGATTTAAATAATCCCCACCTACAATTAATTTTTCGTCTGATTGTATAGATAATGTTCTGACTGAGTTATCAAAGCCATCGCCAATTGATCCGTCATCAAGTGTATTAAAAGTACGATCGATTTTGCCTTGCTGTGAATATATTTCGGATTTGCTGCAAAGACCAATAAAAATGACGAGCAGTATTATTTTTTTTATCAAAATCTAAATTAATTTATGTAAGATTAAACTGCTAATTTAGATCTTGAATATAAATAACACAATACCCACTTTAGGTGAAATTTTACGCAATAAAAAAATCCATTTGTCTTTCGGCAAATAGATTTTTTTATTGAATTAAAGCTAAGATGTTTCTCTGTTATTGAAAGATGATCTTTTTGGCTGTAGTGTAATTGTTGTCTAAGGTTACCTTTACCAGAAGGACCTGATTTGCTGCCTGCAGGTTTGGAATCTGTAATTCTGTTGTTCCGGCTTTCTTTTTATTGTAAAGCAGTTTTCCCGAAACATCAAAGACCGTGACCTCTTTAATGGTTTGTTTAGCCGAATTGACTTTGATTACCTTGTTCTTAACCGAAACCAAAATACCATTCTCCGTATCTTCAAAGTCACCTATTCCCAATGTTTTATTGGTATAACGCAATACCAGACGATCGGTAAAGTTACCGGCTGCTGTGGTAAAGGTAAACTTACCGGCTTTCAGATCATGAACCACTCCGGTGGTCTTGTCCTCGATATAAACAGCCTGGCTTGCAAGATCACCATCGGCCTGATCGATTGAAATGGTAAAATCACCTGCTATTGTAGTTCGGTATCCCAAAGGAACTAGATCAGAATCTGCAAAAGGCAGTGAACGTCCCTGAATGGTATATTTATCCTGATTATTGACACTGTAGAAATCAACATATATGTTTCCGTCAAAAGTCGCTCCGTCATAGTTTTTGTCAAACCCGTTTGTCGCTCCCTCTACATATCCTACCAGCATCTGCTTGAAGGCCCCTTTGTCATTGGTCAGGTTAAGCCAGATGCGGTGCGTGTCTGTTGTTGTTTCCTTGCCTGTTTTTCCGGGTTTAAAGAACTGGCCGTTCTCAGCTCCGCCTTCACGCATTCCGTTATTGAACTGGATGGTTCCGTCAGTGGCCGCGCTGGCAAAAAAGGATTGTCCTGCCGCAATATATCCCGATGGTATGGAATTATTGTTTCCGGCATTTGCGCTCGGTGCAGTACCGGTTCCTCCCGTTAGGTTATAAGTAGCATAATCGTTGGTCGTATATTGATAGGCACCCCCCAATACTACAGGGGTGTTATGTGTCCAGAAATAAAGGGTTCCGTTCATAAATAAGTTTCCTGCCAAAAATGCCGAAGCTTTTAAGGCTGACGGATATGGGTTTCCGATCAGGTAAAATTTACCTGCCTGCAATGTCTCTCCGGATATCAGGCCATTATTAGGAACTCCCTTGAAAGAAGCCTCGTAATCTGCCCTTGACGTATTGGAAAAATGTTGAGGCCCGCGGATGATATATCCTTTTCCCACCATCATATCAGTGTTTCGGTCTGTTACCAGCCAGTTGGTTCCGGTAAAGCCCATGTACATGTTATATTGGGTACCTTCAGAAACATCAATTAGTTTTTGAGGGTTTACCGGTGTAGACCAGTAAACGAAATCTGCCTGACGGATCTTTTTGCTGATACGTTTGTAGGTAATTTTTCCTGTATTGACAGATGCATCATTAACCTGAACCAGACTTGAGCTGTCCTCAAAGGTCAGTGATCCTCCGGCGGTAACATGCAGTGCATTGGTGATTTTTAAGGTGCGTCCGGTAGGTACTACAAGGTTAACCCCCGAGTTAATAGTACAAGAACAGGCTTCCAAATCGGATGTTATGGTATACGCACCTGCAAAAATAACGCCCTTGGTGGCATTTGGGGTACTGTTGGACCACGTGCTGCCGTTCCAGGTCGTGGATGATTGATTTGTAATAAATACATCGGGCGTTGCAGGAGATTTACACCCAGTACTGTTTGTTACTCTAAAAGTATAGGTCCCTACAGAAAGTCCTGTTATTGTTGAAGATGTTCCTGAACCTGTCGTTGTAATAAGACCAGGGCTTCTTTCGATAGTCCATGTTCCTGTGGCAGGTAAATTATTCAGAACAACAGTTCCTAAATCAGTGCATGTTGTATTTGTTATTGTTCCAATAGTTGGAGGTGACAAAAGAACTGTTATAGTGGGTATATTATCTGTATTTGTTTGTCCGGAAATATCTTCAACTATATTTAATGAAGGATCTGTTCCTGTTACTCTGGCTGAATTTGTAACTCTTCCTGCTGTTACATCTGCAGCTGTGATTGTATAAGTACCCGTTAAGGTAGCTTTTGCACCAACGGCTAAGCTGGAAATTGGATTTCCTGAAATTACCATTCCCGGCATTGGATCTGTAACCTGAATATTAGTTATAGGAACTTCTCCTGTATTTGTTACTTCAAAAGTATAATTAATAACATCTCCTAGTTTACCGCAAGATGACATTGTAGCTTTTTTGACTAAACCTAATTCAGCAATTTTAAGTGAATTTGTATTAAAAGCTATAAAAGCACAATCTGAACTACCTGAAAAAGTAATTACAAAACGATCTACCTGCGCAGCATTTGCAGCTGTAATTCCAAAAGAACTCGTTTCAATCCCCAACATTCTGATATCTCTTGTTGATGCAGGAGAAAAACCATTCGCACCTCCATCTGCCTTAAATAAATCAAGACTATATGTACCAATAGCAGTAACTGATCCAAAAGCCACAGATATTTCGTTTCCAACAGTATTTCCGGAAGCATCAATAAATTTGAATTTATCGGCCGAACTGCTTCCGCCGGGATCTGCTACCTGAGTTACAATTAAATCAGGAACTGCATCTCCAATACCAGTCAGGTTTAAGTTATTTGTGCCAATCTTAAATTCGGCAACCCCCGCTTTTATATTAGCGACACCAGTACCTAAAGTCAATCCATTACTCCCATCTGTAAGTCTGGAAGCAAGCTCTGCCCCAGAAGCACTTGTTCCTGCCAATGGCGGTACCAAAGTTGCCGTACCTGTCGATCCGTCAATCATTGACCCTTGTAAGATATACATACCAGAGTCTAATCCTAAAGTTTGGATTTTTAATGCTCTAAATTTCTGAGCGCTAAAAGATATACCGTTTGTTGTAAGTGTGTTATCACTAACACCTGTTGAATAGGTTTGACCATTCCAAGCAAAGGCTAATAAATTATTTGCAGTATCCGGACGGTTTCCTACTCCGGTAGTCGAATTGGAACTCCAATATCCTTTCCAGTCCGTATGAATTCTTGTGATTGTATTTTGACTAAATGCTTTAAAAGAAATTATAAAAGAAAGCAGTACTAAATTTTTTAAAAATAAAGAACGAATGGTGAGTAGTCTTTTTGGAGGCATATAATTTAGTTTTGATTTAATTGGTTATTAATTTGCTTCTAAATTTTTGAGTAAGGAGTTTGTAATAAGTTTTGTTCTTAATTAAAACAGAAAAAATCCGACAGCAAACTGTCGGATTCATATAGGTTGGCTATAAAATCAATTAAAAATTATTTTTTTAGATACGATAAAACCGTTCTCTAAAGTTACTTTTATAAATAAAACCTGATTTCCGGATTGTAAATTTGATATTTGAAAATCAGTTGATTCAATTTTGTTTTTGGTATAAAGGGTTTTTCCTGTAATATCAAAAATGCTTATTTGTTGAATACTTTCTTTTGCTGAATTGACTTTAATTACCTTTTCTTTTACGGAAACAATTAAATCATTTTCGGTATTTTCGAAATCTCCTGTACCTAATGTTTTATTGGTATAACGTAATACCAAACGATCATTAAAGTTACCGGCTGCTGTTGTAAAAGTAAATTTACCGGCTTTCAGATCATGAACCACTCCGGTGGTCTTGTCCTCGATATAAACAGCCTGGCTTGCAAGATCGCCATCGACCTGATCAATTGAAATGGTAAAATCACCTGCAATCGTAGTTCGGTATCCCAAAGGAACTACATCAGAATCTGCAAAAGGCTGGGAACGTCCCTGAATGGTAAATTTATCCTGATTATTGACACTATAGAAATCAACATATATGTTTCCGTCAAAAGTCGGTCCGTCATAGTTTTTGTCAAACCCGTTTGTCGCTCCGTCTATATAACCAACCAGCATCTGCTTGAAAGCCCCTTTGTCATTGGTCAGGTTAAGCCAGATATGTGTGTCTGCTGTCGTTCCTTTGTCTGTTTTTCCGGGTTTAAAGAACTGGTCATTTTTATTTCCACCTTCACGCATTCCGTTATTGAACTGGATTGTTCCGTCACTGGCCGCACTGGCAAAAAAAGATTGTCCTGCTGCAATATATCCTGATGGTGTGGAATTGTTGTTTCCGGCATTTCCACTCGGTGCAGTACCTGTTCCTCCTGTTAGATTGTAAGAAGCATAATCACTGGTTGTGTATTGATAGGCGCCGCCCAATACTACAGGGGTATTATGTGTCCAGAAATAAAGCGTTCCGTTCATAAATAAGTTTCCTGCCAAAAATGCCGAAGCTTTTAAGGCTGATGGATATGGGTTTCCGATTAGGTAGAATTTACCTGCCTGCAATGTCTCTCCGGATATTATCCCATTATTAGGAACTCCTTTAAAGGAAGCCGGATAATCTGTTCTGGCACTATTAGAATAATTTTGAGGTCCGCGGATAATATACCCTTTGCCCACCATCATATCGGTGTTTCTGTCTGTTACCAGCCAGTTGGTTCCGGTAAAGCCCATGTACATATTATATTGGGTTCCAGGTGAAACATCAATTAGTTTTTGAGGACTTACCGGTGTCGACCAATAAACGAAATCTGCCTGACGGATCTTTTTGCTGATACGTTTGTAGGTAATGATTCCTGTATTGACAGAAGCATCATTAACCTGAACCAGACTTGAACTGTCTTCAAAAGTTAAAGTAGCTCCGGTTGCAACATTGACCGCATTCGTAATCTTCAGAGTAACTCCGCTAGCAACAGAAACATTCACGCCTGAATTGATGGTACATGAACAGGCTTCCAAATCTGAAGTCATGGTATAAGATCCAGTAAAAACAACCTTCTTAGTAGCATTAGGAGTTATTCCATTTTCCCATACAGTACCATTCCATGTTGCAGTCGATTGATCTGCAATTTGAACATTAGAAAGTGGTAATGAAGTACATGAACCATTACTTACTGTAAAATTGTAAGTCCCTGCAGCTAAATTTGTAACCGTATAGCTTGAGCCTGTATTTGTTATAGAGTTCGAAAAAGTACCAGATTGTGTTAATGTCCAGGTTCCTGCTGGTAAGCCTGTTAAAGTTACGCTTCCATTAGTTGTGCAAGTAGCCGAATTAATAGTTCCTGCTATTGGAGTGGTCGGGGTTGCTTTTACATCAGTAGTTGATGATGTCGCAACTGCTGCTGTACAACCATTACTATTTTTGTAATTAATAGTCACAGTTTTGTTTCCTGTTGTTATCCATTTTAATGTCACAGTAGAACTGTTTGCTCCTAATCCACCTGATGTGATACTATAATCTGTGTTAAGAGTTCCGGACACTGTCCATAAATAATTATTTTGACTTGCTTGTGTAGTATAAGTTACATCTTTACCAATACAAGAGATTGCACCTGCAAAAGCTGTAAAAGTTGGAGTTGGCAGTGGGTCTACGTCAACTCTTGTTTCTATTGCGTTTTGCTGGCTACAAGAACCATTTTTTACTACTGCTCTGTAAGTTCTAAAAGCAGATAAAGTTTCTGGTGGTGTATAAGTTACTGTATTTGCTGTTCCAGGAATATCAAACCATGTTGTGTTACCCAAATCTTCACTATACTGCCATTTTACAACTTTAGAAGCATCTGGATATACAGTATTATTTAAATCATAACTATATAAAGTCAAAGTTGGAGTTGCACTCCCCAAACAGATATGTTTACCCCCTCTTGTTACCCCTCTGTCGGTAGTAATCATTGTAATGGTTGCAACATTGGAAATTGCAGATGAGCAGTTGCCGTTTGTTACCACTGCGCGATAATATCTGGTAGATGAAAGCGTCCCCATTTGATTGCTGGTCAAAGGGTTTGAAGTTGCTCCGTTAATATTATTAAAAGTATTATTATCGGTAGACACCTGCCATTGGATTGATCCAGTACTTCCTGTCAATGAAATAGGATTAGGTTGTGTACCTGTACAAATAGATTGAGAAGAAACAGTTCCACCTACACTTGCTGAATTTACAGTAATTCTTCCGGTTGCTGTTATATTTCCACATGAAGTAATCAAAGAAATGCTGTAATCAAAAATTCCTGATTGTGATGGCGTTCCAGAAATTGTCAAAGTAGTTTTGTCAACTGACAAAGCTGGAGTTGTTCCAGAAGGCAAACTAGAAATAGTTCCCAAACCAGTTACTCCGCTAAGAGCATGAGTAATTGGAGTTATTGCTGTATTGATACAAACTTGTGGAGACGAAGACGCAGTTCCAGCTGATATAGTAGTAATAGTTGTCGTATTACTTGCCGGAGATAATCCTGCACATCCTGTGTTGTAATTTACAGTAACCGTTTTACTTCCTCCGGTCTTCCATTGAAGCGTAACTGTATTGCTGCCTGTTCCTATTCCTCCAGAAATTATCACATAATCATTACCGGCTGTGCCAGGAATTGACCATGTATAATTGGTTTTGCCACTTTGAGTAGTGTAAGTAACATTCGTATTGGCACAAACCGTAGATGAAGGAGATGCTGTAAAAGTTGGTGCAGCTATTACAGTAACATTCACAGGATCTGACAGATCAGGGCAATAACCTGACTGAGTTGTTTTTACCGAATAAGTTCCGGCAGTACTAACGGTTATTGACTTTGTTGTTTCACCTGTAGACCATAAGTAGCTATTTTGAGTACTCGATGTAAGTGTTACGCTGCTTCCGGCACAAAGAGTGGTACTTCCGCTTGTTGTAACTGTTGGTTTTGGTGTTTTATTTGAGTTTATACCAACATAGTAGTATTCCAAATTATTTGTTTTACAACCATTTGCAACTGCTAATGTTATGTTACCAGAACCAGAACCAATTGTTGTAGTAATTGAATTCGTGTTTTGACCCGAAACAATAGTCCAGCCAGAAGGTACAACCCATGTATAAGTTGCCGCATTAGTTACAGGAGGAACTGAATATACCTGACTTGTGTTTCCGTTACATTGTACACTTGCCCCAGAAATATTCCCGGTGGCTCCTAATGCACCATATACTGTGATTGTTTTTTTAGAAGTTTTTACCTCACTACAACCTGATTGAGTGAGCGTATAAATAATATCTACAGTTCCTGGTGCAATTCCAGTGACCTTTGGATTATTACCATTACCTGAAGTTGTAACTTCAGCTATAGATGGATTAGAGGACGACCAAGTTCCACCGCCCCATCCGCCGGCTGACCAGAAATTTTCAGTCGAACCTACACATATTTTATCAGTATTACTGCTCACTACTCCGGCAGTTGCGCCAGAATTGCATTGAGCTTGAACATTATTAAAGCTAAAACCTATAAAAAGCGCGGCAAAGATGATTTTTGAGCGAAATTTTATAGAACTTATTTTAAAAATGGGTAAAATGATAAAAAATAAAATACTTAAAAGTAATTTTAGAATCATATAAATCGTGGCATTTAAATTTTCAAAAAATTGTTTTTTTATTTTTAATCTTTTTGATCAATCGTACCTTTTTTTTATTTTTTTTCTTCAAAAAATTTACATCCAAATGAAACGGTTTAGTCATGTTAAACTTTTTCAATCAGGATGTTATGTCGGTATACGATTTAACTTCGCAAAGATAAATACATCTACGTGTTGGAAAATCAAGCGGTTTTTATAATACCACTTTAATCGTTGAAATGTTAAAAATAATCGATGAACTACATCACGAAAATTAACTATCTATGTTATTTCTTATAAATCAATAAAATAAAACATAAGAATAATCGTAAATTTAGACCTAAAAAAAGACTTTTTTTAAAAAATAAATTTAAAAAACGTCTTTTTTTATGAATATTTCGCAAGAAAGTAATATTTTATAACTATCAGTTATTAGGAAAAATATAAGTAAAATACGACGGAGTATTTTTGGAAAAATAAGATTTTTCACAGGAGAGAAAATTCTATTTTTCAATTTAAAAGTGATAAATTTAATCTTGTTCTAATTCTTTGACTTTGTCATAAACCAAAAAACTCTCATAACCTCTTCTCAACATATAATCACAGAATTTTTTTCTTTTTTTCAGGATGTTTTTTTCATTAATTGAATTCCAACATCTTTCTGAAAGTTGAGTGAAGGTGTCTTCATATTCTTCTGAAGAAATTTCTTTTAATGCCAATGCAATATTTGCAGGAGAAATTTGTCTTGCTTTGAGCTCATTTGTAATCCTGATTTTTCCCCAAAATTTAATTCTGTGTTTCCCTCTTGCAAAACTGCATGCAAATCTTGTTTCGTTCAAGAAATTGCTTTCAATTAGCTGAACAACAATTGAATCAATTTCATCAGAAGTCATTTTTAAACTATATAATTTGGAAACAACTTCTGCGTGACATCGCTCCTGATAGGCACAAAAGTGTTCTAATTTCAGTAAGGCTTCTTTTGGAGTAAAAAATGAATTCATGAGTTTTTTCTTTCTTTTTAACTATTAATACCAAAAATAATCATTTTGTTGTTAAAATTTAGCCCAATTTTTTTACATTTCACAAAAAGACTTCTTTAAAAATATTGTTTATGTATAGAATTAATATATTTTTGCCGAGTAAATTTTTTGTTTAACACTTGTTGAACAAAAAGAAGTAAACACCTGATTTTTATGTTTTTAAAACTGAAAAGTAAAACATTGCGTAAGTAATATATTATAGATAATATATAACCAGTAGTACTTTTTTATTACGTTTTATAACCAAAAACAAATTTAGAAATTTAATACCACAACACATATGATTAGAAAACTACTCTACTTATTTTTTTTGTTTTTATCGAAATGTTTAAATTCCCCATTTGAAAAATATCTCGTTTCAAATCTAAAAATGCTCTGCTTAGGAATGTTCTTTGTATTGTATGGTGCCAGTGCACAGGTATCAACTTACACGTTCTCTCAAAGTACAGGAACATTTTCGTCTATAACCGGTACAACTGCGATAGCTGCTAATTGGGATGATGCTGCAACAGCTAATAACATACCTCTTAATTTTACATTTAGATATAATAATGTAAATTATACAACTTGTTCAATAAATGCCAATGGCTCTTTAACTTTTGGAAGTGCAGGAGCAAACAATGAATGGTCTCCTATTTCATCTGGAACAACGTATGCGGGTGCTATTAGTGCTTTTGGTATGGATTTGACAGGAAATACCTCTATTGTATATACAACAACAGGAACTGCTCCAAATAGAGTTTTTATTGCAGAATGGAAATCAGCCAGAAGATATAATACAGGTGTAAATGATGGTAACCTAAACTTCCAGATAAGACTGAGTGAATCTACCAATTTGATACAAATTATATACGGTTCATGTACTACGAATGGTACAAACTTAACTGCACAGGTAGGATTGAGAGGATCATCAAATGCAGACTATAATAATAGATCAGTGACTACAGGAACATGGGCGACTTCAACCGCAGGAGGAAATAATACAGCTGCTTGTAGTAACAATTCAGGTAGATTACCTTCCTCAGGATTAACATTTAACTGGACTCCAGTATGCTCTACAAATAGCTTTACAAGTGTTGTGCCTATTACAAGTGTTTCATTTAATACATTACTTAAGACAACTTCTGCATCTAGTACAACAGCTTACGAAAATTTTACGGGTGATATTACAAAAACTAATGTTGCAAAAGGACAATATTACCCTCTTACTGTTAAAGGTAATACCGGAGGAAATGTAAATGGTTATTACACAGCATTCATTGACTGGAATAATGATGGTGATTTTGATGATTCTGGTGAATATTTTGTGATAGGAACGATAAACAATTCTTCGGGAACAGATAGTAAAGTAGCTTCTGCCTATATACAAGTTCCGGTTGCCGCTGCAACAGGAAATATAAAAATGCGTATAATTGGCCGAGTAGGAAGTTATAATACAACTCCATGTTCTGCGACTGGTAGTATTGGCCAAATAGAAGATTATTTAATAAATGTTCTGTCTGGATGTTCAGGTACATCTGGAAATCCAGTTAGTACTTCTGCTTCAGTATGTCCCAATTCACCTTTTGTACTTTCTTTACCAAGCAGTACACTTACAGATGGTGCTTCTTATGTTTGGCAGACCTCTCCAGATGGTAATGCCCCATGGACAGATGCAACTACAAAACAGACAACTTTTTTTGGTACAGAACTTTTCAATTCATTACCAGCAAATACAAATGTGTATGGGACTGCTGCTATAACAGGAGGGCAATTAGTGTTAACCTCTGCTGTAAATAGTTCATATGGAGCATATGTTATTCAAAACACACCGGGAATTAATGTTGTAGATGCTTTTACTGTTAATTTCGATTATCAAATTCCTTCGGGAGGTGGTGGAGCTGATGGTTTTAGTTTGAGTTATGCCGGAGATATCACAAGTGATGCCACAGGAGGAGAAAATGGTGAGGGAACGGGGATAATTATTCAGTTTGATACTTATGATAATGAAGGTGTTGCGGTAGGAAGCCGTATAAGAATACAATATGCCGGAAATACTCTTTTTAATTCTGCAATTGATGCTCCGCCTTTAAGACCTACTAGTGGAAATACGCCAGTCATTTTAACAGTAGATGCAAGAGGTAGATTATTATTAAAAGTAAATGGTCAAACAGTAGTTTCAGATCTTGCCTTGCCAGCAGCATATATTTCTGCAAATAAATCAACATGGAAATTTAAATTTGCTGCAAGAACAGGAGCATCGAATGATATACATGCAATTGATAATTTATTAATTAGATATCTGGATATAGCTAATTCTGGCTCAACATTTACAACTTCTCAAACGGCTAAAACATACTATCGTGTTGTAACAACTTGTGGAGGATCACCAACTCCCAGCGGTTCAGTAATGGTAGATATGACATCTGCCACAATTAATCCAATGACTGCTCTTGCTTGTACTGGAGTTGCTTTTACAGTAACACCAAATGCTACAAATGGCACTATCCCTTCGGGAACAACATACACATGGACTGCACCTGTAGTTACTGGTGGAATGACAAATGGCGCTGCAAGCACAGGATCTCCTACAACAATAACAGGAACATTACTAAATCCAACTCCTACAGCACAAACGGCAACTTACACAGTTACACCAATTACTGGTGCCTGTACAGGAACTCCTTTTACTTTGACAGTAACAGTTAATCCTTTGCCGATTCCAACTTTTACGGCACAACCAACGGCAATATGTGTAAATACTGATGTTACGTATACTACACAAGCCGGAATGTCAAATTATGTATGGGGATTTCCGGGAACTGCGGGATTAGATTATACAATTACTTCGGTACTTACAAGCACATCTAATACGGTAACCTTAAAATACCTTACGGCAACGAGTAAAACAGTAACTATTAATTATACTAATGCTAGTGGTTGTATAGCCACAGCTTCGACTTCATCATCAGCTATTGTAGCATCACCTGCGACAGTTGCAGGATCTGTTGGCGGTGGCGTAACTGTATGTACGGGAACAAATAGTACTGCTCTAACCTTAACAGGACATACGGGAAGCGTAGTTAGATGGGAATCTTCGCTAGATAATTTTGCTACTGCAGGAACACCGATTGCTAATACAACTGCAAATTTTACTGCTACTAATCTGTCTGCAACAACTTCTTACCGAGCGGTTGTACAAAGTGGCAGCTGTGGAGCTTTAAATTCTGCTTCTGCTACAGTTACGGTCTCTCCTACGACAGTTGCAGGATCTGTTGGCGGCGGAACAACTGTATGTACAGGAACAAATAGTACAGGTTTAACCTTAACTGGCCATACGGGAAGTGTAGTGAGATGGGAATCTTCTTTAAATAATTTTGCTACTGCAGGAACACCAATTGCTAACACGACTGCAAACTTTACTGCTACCAATCTGACTGCAACAACTTCTTACCGAGCGGTTGTACAAAGTGGCAGCTGTGGAGTTTTAAATTCTGCTTCAGCTACAGTAACTGTTTCTCCTGGAACGGTTGCAGGATCTGTTGGTGGCGGAACAACTGTATGTACGGGAACAAATAGTACAGCTTTAACTTTAACAGGACATACGGGAAGTGTCGTAAGATGGGAATCTTCGCTAGATAATTTTGCTACTGCGGGAACACCAATTGCGAATACGACTGCAAACTTTACTGCTACTAATCTTACTGCTACAACTTCTTACCGAGCAGTTGTACAAAGCGGTAGCTGTGGAGCTTTAAATTCTACTTCTACTACAATAATTATTTCTCCAACAACAATTGCTGGCTCAGTAGGAGGATCAACAGCAGTATGTTCAGGAACAAATAGTACAACATTAACTTTAACAGGACATACCGGAAACGTAGTAAGATGGGAATCTTCTTTGAATAATTTTGCTACAGCCGGAACAACAATTACTAATACAACTACAAGTCTTACTGCTACTAATCTTACTGCAACAACTTCTTACCGAGCAGTTGTACAAAGTGGTAGTTGTGGAGCTGTAAATTCTGCTTCGGCTACTATTACAGTAAACCCATTACCGGGAACACCATTAGAAGGAACAAAAACTCCATTTACATGTACAGAAGCTGGAAGCGTTTTATTAAGCGGCCTACCAGCCGGTTCATGGACTTTGACACAAATTGGTACCGCAAATAATATTATAAGCAACAGTGGAGCAACTTTTACAGTTACAGGATTAATTCCAGGAAACTATACTTTTACGGTAAATAACGGAACTTGTACTTCGTTGCCTTCTGCAACAATAACAATAGATGACTCGTCATCCACGACCTGGAATGGCAGCACGTGGTCCAACAGTACCCCAAATGCCACCAAGGGCGTTATTTTTGCAGGCCCTTATACCATAACATCCGATTTGGAAGCCTGTTCGTGTACTATTAACTCAGGGGTTAACCTTGTGGTACCTACCGGACGCACCTTAAAAATCACCAATGCACTGCATGTTACCGCCGGAGGATCATTGACCTTTGAGGACAGCTCAAGTCTGGTTCAGGTTAATGATGCCTCTGTCAATACAGGAAAAATTACCTACAAACGTATCAGCAAAAAGATCCGTCAGGCAGATTTCGTTTACTGGTCTACACCGGTAAACCCTCAAAAACTAATTGATGTTTCTGAAGGTACCCAATATAACATGTACATGGGCTTTACCGGAACCAACTGGCTGGTAACAGACCGAAATACTGATATGATGGTGGGGAAAGGATATATCATCCGCGGGCCTCAACATTTTTCCAATACGTCCAGGGCAGATTACCAGGCTTCTTTTAAGGGAGTTCCTAATAATGGGATAATATCCGGAGAGACATTGCAGGCAGGTAAATTCTACCTGATCGGAAACCCATATCCGTCAGCCTTAAAAGCTTCTGCATTTTTGGACGGAAACTTATTTATGAACGGAACACTTTATTTCTGGACCCATAACACCCCTGTAGTTTTGGGCGGTGCCTACCAATATACGACAAACGATTATGCTACTTATAACCTGACGGGAGGAACTGGTACTGCACCGAGTGCAAATGCTGGAAACAATAATTCCATACCATCAGGATACATTGCGGCAGGACAATCCTTTTTTGCCAGCGCGGCCAGTGACGGAACCATCCAGTTCAATAACGGAATGCGTGAAGGCGGAGCTGAGAACGGCCAGTTCTTTAAACCCGGAAAAACAGACAAAAAAACTTCAACAGAAGAACACCGTATCTGGCTTAACCTGACCAATGACAAAGGGGCCTTCAAGCAGATGCTGGTAGGATATGTAGAGGGAGCGACAAACGGGTTTGATAAAAATTATGACGGAGCAACTTTTGACGGAAACATATATGTTGATTTCTACAGTGTCAATAATCAGGATAAATTAACCATTCAGGGACGTTCCCTGCCTTTTGCAGATTCTGATGTGGTGCCTTTGGGATACCGAACTACAATAGCAGGTGATTTTACCATTTCAATCGATCAGGCCGATGGTGATCTTGCAAGCCAGGCTGTTTATATCGAGGACAAGACCACTGGAGTGGTTCATGATCTGAAAGCCGGTAAATTTACCTTTACCACAGCCGCCGGTAACTTTACCGATCGTCTGGTATTGCGTTATACCAATAAAACATTGGGTACTGGGGATTTTGAAGATACGGAGAATGGTATTTTGGTTTCGGTTAAGAACAAAGTAATCAAAGTCAATTCGGCTAAGCAAACCATTAAAGAGGTAACGGTCTTTGATGTTTCGGGAAAATTGCTTTACAATAAAAAGAAAGCCGGAACAACAGAATTACAGATTCCAAACCTGCAGGCAGCAAATCAGGTCCTGCTGGTAAAGGTAACCTTAGACAACAATTATACTACAGCCAAAAAGATCATCTTTCAATAACAGAGAAATCTCTTAGCTTTAACCCAATAAAAAATCCATTTGCCGAAAGACAAATGGATTTTTTATTGTTTTTCAATTACGCTTTTTCAATCAGGATGCTAACTGCATTTCCTCCAAAACCAACAGCATTAATTAATATTTTTCTCAACGGCTTTATTTGCTTACTGTGCTTAGCAAAAGGCACTCCAACAAACGAATCATGCTTCATCATCAATAGAGCTAGTTCTAAACTTAATATCCCGGAAGCTCCAAAAGTGTGTCCAATCTTCCATTTATTTGTCGTTAATAACGGTATTTGTTCACCAAAAACTTTTTCAATTGCGCGCAACTCAGTCAAATCTCCTTTTATCGTTCCGGGAGCATGCATTACGATAGCGTCTACTTCTCCTAAATTAGTTTCCTTCAAAGCCATTTTCATGGATTTTTGAAAACAATCGGCTTCTGCTGAAATTGAAATATTATGTTCTAAAATCTCCGTTGCATAACCCACGCCAGTCACATATGCAATAGCATTTTCCTTTTCTCCGGATTCCAGGCAGCAAACTGCTGCACCTTCACCTAAAATCATGGTGTTTTGCGTTTTTTCAAAATCAAAAGCCAGGTTTGGCCAATCCTGATCGTTTTGATCAATTCGTGAATATATTTTTAATGCTCTCATCTGAGCAATCGTAAAATCGGTCAAAGGAGCTTCACTGCCACCAACTAAAAATTTATCTGCCATTCCTGATTTAAGCCATGCAACACCATTTAGAAGTGCATGAAGAGCTGTAGAACAGGTAATAGAATGTGAAATTTCAGGACCGGTACTTTGCAAATCATGTGCAATCCAAGAGGAGATATTTCCTAAAGTTGTTGTAGGCGAAGCCAAAGTCTGTGCTTTCCCTGTATCGATATATTCTTTATAATGCTTTTCAAAAAGATCTGTAGCACCGCGTGAAGAACCAATATTTATACCGAAAATATCATTTTTACCCCAACCCGCTTTTTCAATGGCTTTTCTTGAAGCTGCCAAAGCAAACAGAACAGAATCATCCAGAAATTTATACTTAATATCTGATTCTCGAAGTTCTGCAACAATTTGTTTCGATTCTGCTTCTAAAGCAGCAACAGAAGTTTCCTGCTGATCTAAAAATTGTTTCGAAAAACAATGCTGATTATCCAGATATTTTTTCCAGATTTCTTCAGGATTATTTCCCAAAGGAGAAATAGAAGAAAAGGCTGTTATGGCAATTTTTGTATTCAATGTAGATTATTTAATCGCAAAGTTCGCAAAGTTTATGCAAAATCCGCAGGATGTATTATTAAAAATGATTCTGACAGGAATTATCTGAGTATTAAACCATTTCAATAGCTTCTTCAATTGTCAAATATACTTTCTCAAGCTGTTTGTCTGTCATAATGTATGGCGGTAAAATATAAACAATATTACCAACCGGTCTTAAAACAACTCCTTTTTCAATAAAGAAATTATATAGTTTGGTACGCATTGAACCATAATAGCTTTCTTCTGAGTCTGATTTTATTTCAACTGCAAAAATAACCCCCAAAGTTCTTGCCGTTATGACTTTTGGATGATTTTCAATTTTCTTCTGAAAGTTTAAATGACTCTTATTTATTCTTTCAATATTGACTTGCATTTCATTCGTCTGCAACAAATCGATACTTGCCAGAGCTGCGGCACAACCTGTTGGATTTGCCGTAAAAGTATGTCCGTGAAATAATGCTTTATTAATATCATCATCATAAAATGCATCAAAAACATCCTGCGTAAAAGTCGTAATTGCCATCGGAATTGTTCCTCCTGTTAAGGCCTTAGACAGACAAATCATGTCCGGATCTTCAGAAACATAATCCATTGCAAATGTTTTTCCTGTTTTACCAAAACCAGTCATTACTTCATCAGCAATTGTCAACACTTTATTTTCTTTACAAATCTGAATTAGTTTTGCCAGAGCTTCCGGTTCATACATTACCATTCCGGCAGCACCTTGTACTAATGGTTCAAAAATAAAACCTGCACAATTATGGCTTTTAATTACTTCATTTAAAGCATCAAAACTTGCCTGCTCCTGCCCTTTAACCGGAACCGGAATTCTAACAACATCTATAAACATTCCCTGAAATGCCTGTGTGTAAAATGAAATGCCACTTGCTGCCATAGCTGCAAAAGTATCTCCGTGAAAAGCATTCTCAAAAGCAATTATGGTAGTTCGTTTTTCATTTTTATTAAAGAAATATTGCAACGCAACCTTTATGGCCACTTCAACAGCTGTTGAACCATTATCTGAAAAAAAAATTTTCTGTTGATTTTTCGGAAGAATTTCCATTAATTTTTCTGCAACTTTTATTGCCGGTTCATGCGTAAAACCGCCAAACAAAACATGCTCCAGAGTGGTAAGCTGTTTGTATATAGCATCGGCAATAAATTTGTTACTGTGCCCGAACGGGTTTACCCACCAGGATGCAATTGCATCGATGTATTCTTTATTATTTTCATCCCAAAGCAAAGCGCCTTCTCCTCGGGAAATTGCAATTGGGGTCTGCGAGGTTTTATGTTGTGTATAAGGGTGCCATAAATACTGGCTGTCTTTTTCTGATAAAGTCATCTGATAATATTGTAGATTTCTGATTTTAGATTTTAGATTTCTCTAACGATAATAAATTATGCCTAAATAAATCGGCATATTCCATAATTACATTTTGATCAAAATAGGGTTCTTCATCAATTCTTCCGATCGGTTTTATTCCGGTTTTATTTAGAATTAAATCTTCGGTAGATTTATTTTCGCTTCCGCTAAAGATGATTCCATGAACGTCAAAACCTCGGCTTTTTATAGCTTCAATAGTTAATAATGTATGATTGATGCTTCCCAGATAATGCCTTGAGACCACAATTATTTTATAATCTGACTGAATCAAATCTATAATAGTGTCCTTTTCGTTTAACGGAACAAAAATTCCCCCAGCTCCTTCAATTACTAAATGATTGTCGGTTTTTGGTTCTTTTATTTTTTTTAAATCAATTGTGATTCCGTCAATTTCAGCGGAAAGATGCGGGCTTGCAGGTGTATTAAGTTGATAACTGTTGCCAAAAATCTTAGTTTTTTTATTTGAGATTCTTGACTTGATTTTATGACTATCCGAATTATCTAAATCTCCAGCCTGAATGGGTTTCCAATAATCAGCTTCTAAGGCTTCTACTATTATGGCAGAAGTAATGGTTTTACCAACATCTGTTGAAATTCCTGTTACAAATAATTTCATTTAATTAAATTCAAATTTACAAATATTGCATTTATACCGATGTTTGGAATAAAAAGGTATTAAGACAAAAAACAATGAAAAAATAAAGGCAAAAAGTGTTTTTAAATCTTTAATAGAAGTAGTCATTTCTATCGCCTCGGCTTTGCATTTCGGACATTTGATAGGTTCATTATTTTCATCTAATGAATAGGGGCTGATTTCAGACAGACTTCTTTGAGCTTTTTGAAAATCTTTGCTTTCAACAAAAAGTTTAACTCCTCCTACAGCAGTACTCAAATGCGGATTTGAATCGATTATATGAATATCTCTCAGATAAACTTTAATCCCTTCAGATTCTAACTTACTGCTGAAAATTTTGGCTTCTGATGAATATTGATAACTCTTGACTAATTTAAAACTTTCTTCCATTTAGAATACAAAGTTACGTAACAACTCCAAAACCGCCTTTATTTCTTCTTCCGAATTATAACTATGAATACAAAAACGAAGTCGTTCCTGCCCTTCAGGAACCGTTGGAGATAATATCGCCTTTATATCAAACCCTTTATCCTGTAATTCCTGTGCTATGAGTTTTGCATTTTCATTGCCCGGAATTATGGCAGATTGGATTGAAGACTTACTGCGGACAAATATAGGCTTGAGCCCCAACAAGTTCTTTTGCTGATTAAAAAATATAATATTCTGACGCAATTTATTAATTGTTTCTTTTTCGCTTTCTAACTGTTGGTAAGCTGTTAAAATTGTCGAAACAGAATGCGGGGACAATCCTGTGGTGTAGATAAAACTCCTGGCAAAGTTTATTAAATATTCTTTTAGGGTTGAATTTCCTAATATGGCTGCGCCATGACATCCCAATCCTTTTCCAAATGTCATAATTCGTGCAAAAATACGATTATGCAAGTGTAAGTCCTGAATAAGGCCTTCGCCTTTATCGCCAAAAACGCCCAAAGTATGCGCTTCATCGACAACTAAATAACAATTATACTTTTCAGACAACAGAACAAGTTCTTCTAAATTTGGACTATCGCCGTCCATAGAAAAAACTGTTTCGGTCACAATATAAATATTTACAGCAGGAAATTTTTCAATAAGACGTTCCAAATCTTCAAAATCATTGTGATTGAACTTATATGATTTAGCATTCGACATTGAAATTCCGTCACGAATAGAAGCATGACTTAACTCGTCATACAAAATAACATCATTTCTTTGTGGTACAGCGCTAAAAAAGCCAACATTGGCATCATAGCCCGAATTAAAAATTAACGCCGTTTCTGAGTCATGAAATTCAGCAATAAATGATTCTGCAATTTGATAAAGCGAATGGTTTCCGGAAATTAATCGTGATCCCGTTGCGCCATTCTGAATAATCTCATTCTCGATCAAATAATGATGGGCAAGTTTGAAAATAGTTTCTGATTTTGAAAAACCAATATAATCGTTTGAAGAAAAATCGACAAGATTATTAAAACTTGGCAGTTTTCTTAAAGCATTATTTTGTTTTCTGGCTTCGAGTTTCTGATTAAGATTTTCTGGTAAGTTCATAAAACAAAGTTATGAAATTGAACTCAATATAAATAAATAGCGGGATTATATCACCTGCTGTTTAAAGTTTAGATTTTAATATTAGCTATAAAAGATGCTTTTCTGATGAATTTTGTTCCGATTATTTGCTAAACTATAACAGTCTTCAAGAAAAAAAACCAACTATGAAGTTGGCCTTATTTATTTAGATCCTGTTTTTCAATCCATTGAAAATTTCCTTTTTCTGTGGCATCAAGTAAGTCGATATTTAGTTTGTTAGAAATATCCAGTGCAAATTGGTAAGCTGCTTCTTTATTTTCAAAGCTATACATTTTGTAATATTTATTCTTAACATACCATAAATTAGTTCCAAAACAACCATATCGGTCTTCATAAAAAGAAACATATTCAAATTCTGTGACTTTTGATTTCGCATCGTATGAAAATGGCCCAACTACATATCTCAAGACAATTAAATTCGTATCGACATCTATTAACAAATTTTTGGTAGCAGAGAACCTTAATCCATAAGCTATACTGTATGTGCCACATATTAGTAATGTGACAAATGCTCTTATAAAAATTTGCACTGATTTTTCAATAAACCCATAGTAAATTGTTAGAGTTACCATGTAAATGAAAGCGCTATAAAATATTGCTGCAAGCAACAACTCGTACCATGCGCGTTTACCTTCAAAAATAGAAACTTCAAATTCGGTTATTTCTTTCATTCACCAAAAATAAAAAAAGCCAAACACTAATGTTTGGCTTTTTAAAATTATTTAAAATTGTCTTAATCTGCTAAAACAATTATTTTATTGTCTTTCATTTCGATAGTACCTGACACAATATCTAAAGTATAAGTCTGGTCATTTACTTTCGTGAATTTATCTGCAACTTCTTTAGAAAAACTGAAGCTTGGTGCTACAATTTTAATAGTTCCTTTTTCTAGAATAGAAACAATGGGAGCGTGATGATTCAATATTTGAAAGCTTCCATCGACTCCGGGCAATGTAACCGAAGTTACTTCTCCTGAAAATAATTTTGCTTCTGGTGATACTATTTCTAAAATCATATTTTTTAAGTTAGAAGTTATTTGTTAAAAGTTAGAAGTTAGAGACAAAACGCCTAACTTCTAACCTCTAACTTTTAACTTTATTTTTATGCTTCAGCCAACATTTTTTCTCCAGCTTCGATCGCATCCTGAATAGAACCTTTCAAGTTGAAAGCTGCTTCCGGAAGGTGATCTAACTCACCGTCGATAATCATGTTGAAACCTTTGATAGTGTCTTTAATATCAACCAATACTCCAGGAATACCTGTAAATTGCTCCGCTACGTGGAAAGGCTGAGACAAGAAACGTTGTACACGACGCGCTCTTGATACAGAAAGTTTATCTTCTTCTGATAATTCTTCCATACCCAAAATCGCGATAATATCCTGCAATTGTTTGTATTTTTGAAGAATCTCTTTTACTCTTTGTGCACAGTCATAATGCTCGTTTCCTAAAATTTGAGGAGTCAAAATTCTTGAAGTAGAATCTAGCGGGTCAACCGCTGGATAAATACCTAATTCAGCAATTTTACGAGACAATACAGTTGTAGCATCTAAGTGAGCAAACGTTGTTGCCGGTGCCGGGTCAGTTAAGTCATCCGCAGGAACGTAAACCGCCTGTACAGATGTAATAGATCCTTTGTTTGTAGATGTAATACGCTCTTGCATAGCTCCCATCTCTGTTGCCAAAGTTGGTTGGTATCCTACTGCAGAAGGCATACGTCCTAAAAGTGCTGATACCTCAGAACCTGCTTGTGTAAAACGGAAGATGTTATCAACGAAAAACAATACGTCTTTACCCTGATCTGTTCCAGCTCCATCACGGAAATACTCAGCGATAGATAATCCTGAAAGTGCAACACGTGCACGAGCTCCAGGTGGCTCATTCATTTGTCCGAAAACGAAAGTAGCTTTTGACTCTCTCATTCCTGGCATATCTACTTTAGATAAATCCCATCCTCCATTTTCCATAGAGTGCATGAAATCATCACCGTATTTAATAATTCCTGACTCTAACATCTCACGAAGCAAGTCATTTCCTTCACGTGTTCTTTCACCTACTCCTGCGAATACTGAAAGTCCACCGTGACCTTTTGCGATATTGTTGATCAATTCCTGAATCAATACTGTTTTACCAACACCTGCACCACCAAACAATCCAATTTTACCTCCTTTTGCATAAGGCTCAATCAAATCGATTACTTTGATACCTGTAAATAAAACTTCAGATGAAGTTGATAAATCTTCGAATTTAGGAGCTGGTCTGTGAATAGGCAAACCATTTTCTCCAGTTTTAGGCAATTCACCTAAACCATCAATGGCATCTCCAACAACATTAAATAATCTTCCATATACATCCGGACCGATTGGCATTTGGATTGGGTTACCAGTTCCAACTACTTCATATCCTCTGCTTAAACCATCTGTTGAGTCCATAGAAATGGTACGAACAGTGTTTTCACCAATGTGAGATTGTACTTCTAGAACTAATAATGTTCCGTCTTTTTTTGTGACTTCTAGTGAATCATAAATTTTTGGAAGTTCAACATCCTTACCGTTGAAAACTACGTCAACTACTGGTCCAATGATTTGAGCAACTTTTCCTATTACTTTTGACATTACTTATGTATTTATTAAATAGCTATTTAGGTTTATCGAAAATACCTCTTTTTTCAGAGCGCAAAGATAATTTTTTAAAATAAAAAATCAATATTTTTTTTATAAAAAATAGTACGTTTTTGTTTGATTCTTAAAAGTCAGCCTTCAAATATCTAAAATGGTAATTTTTTAGTTAAATAAAAAAGCCACTGCATTTTAGAAATGAGTGGCTTTTGATATTAAAATTTTGCCTTATGGAAGAGTTTTTGGATATTGACCCGGATAGGTGGCCAAATCAACATGTCTCAGTGTCGAACCATACTTTAGATTTATAGCATCTATGAAAATATTAGCAATTAAGGCATATCCTCTCGCGCTAGGGTGAACTCCATCTAAAGAAAAAGCTCCACCAGTCACATAAGCAGATGTTAAACTAAAGTTTCCAAACCTAATTCCGCCACTTGACAACTGGGTTAAAACTGCTCTTGTATCAACAAAAGCAAGGCCTTTCTGATCTGCTACAGCTTTAATTGTAGTATTATAAGCATCTGTAGCTGCTTTTATTTCAGCAATTTCTGTCGGAATAAGAACATGTTTATCTTGCAATGGAAATGTTACTCCAAATTTATCTAGCGGAGCCGGAGGCGCAAATCCTACGCCTGAATCAGCGGCAGTTGGAGCTGTCCCAATAGCTGTTCTCGTTGGCAATACAACTAAATCAGTAGCTTTTGCTTGTCTGGCCTGACCAAAAACTGCTCCATAAAAAGCTGCTGTTTGCGCTCCTAAGCTTGGTGTAAATGCTTGCGTTAACTGAGCCGACAGATTAGTTAAACTTTCATCTTTTATCAAAACAGGATTAGCACTAGTTTCTGACAACAGATTAATTCTGTCTCCAGCACCAAATATAGTTAGCACCTGTTTTAAGGGACCATATAATTTTGTATTAAGATCCTTAATTGCTGCTTTCCCAACTGCCTCGTTATTAGCACCAAGAGATTTAGCCGTAAGTGGATTATAAGGAACTGTCGTAAAATATGGCAAAGCAGTGATATATGGTAAATTTGCCACAACCCCTTTTGCCCCATTTGCTGTTAAAGCTGTTGCCATAGAAGTATATACTGACGCAAAAACAGTTGGGTCTGTAATATCATTACTTCCATAAGTCTTCGGATCCATGTTACCGGTCTGATCTTTTCCTATTCCTCCTGAAGTAGCATAACTCAAAACATCATTACCTCCAATAAATAAAGAGAAAAAAGTTGGGGCCTGAGTTACAGCATCAGCTAAAACTGATGTTGTAGCCGAACTTGCAAACCTAACAAAATAAGGATTGGCTGCGCCTATAGCCAAGCCGGCAGGATTGCCATATCCATTAGCTACTAAATGAAAACTTTTTGCTCCAGGAACTCCTAAATTATTAAAAGATCCGCTCAGGTGCGCCATAACTTCAGTAGTTGGGACGCCAGGAACAGGAAGTGGCGCTGTCCCGTTAAAGTATAGACGAGGACCAAATGCCGGATTTACCTGACCTCCAAATAACAAACCTCCGGTATTATCATTTGCATAAGGAATTGTAAATGTACCCCCGCCTGCTGCGACAAACTGTTGTGCTAATATGTTCGGGTAACCGTTTTCCTGTCCTTTTTTAAAAAGAGCATTATCACTATATCCTGCAGCAAAGGAATCTCCCAGTGCCACATATTTTGTAAAAACTGCCGAGCCAGGTGTTACCGGTACCTCAGCCGGAGTATTATTATCGTCATCATTATTACACGCTATAAAGGTTAAAGAAACCAATAACAGCCATTTTATATTATTTTTCATTTTCTTAACTTTTAAATTATTAGCTCTTTTCGATTATATATACAATAAAAAGAAAAGACAACTTTTTGACTAAAGATCGTTTCTTATCAAGGATTAATTGTCCACGAAGCAAACCACATCTGACCAATCATACCAGCACCTACTACCTGAAGATAATCTTTTCCAAAAAGATTTGTTGCTCCAACTTTAATAACAGATTTCAATTTTGGTAAACCATAATTAATCTGAGCATCAAGAACTGTATTTTCAGGAATCATTCCGTCTCCAAAAGAGGATTGCCATAAATATTCCGTATTCCATCTTACATTAACATTAAAACCTAAATTTTTAGTGACTTTAGCATTACCAAATGAACCTTTGATTCTATGTTTCGGCGTATTAAATCCAGCCACGAAACTTGGATCTTCTGATTGGTCAAAATCAAATTGAGCATAATTATAATTAACTCCTAATTCAAAATCTTTATACACTTTTTTAGATAAACCAACTCCAAAACCTAATGAAGTAATTTGTGCAGTTGTATTTGTATAAACCTGATACACTCTTCTGTCCCCGTTAGCAAGCGCAGCATAACTCAACAGAACACTCGGGTCTGCGGTGTTGGTTCCTGCCGTTCCATAATAAGGTGTTATTACTCTTGAAGTATTCATAAAATCATTATAGATATTATAATATCCATTAATATCGATTGACAAATCATTTTGAACAACTGTACGATAACCTGCTTCAAAAGCCTGCACTTGTTCTGGTTTTACCAGCCCAATATTTGCGACTTTAAGATCTCCAACATTTCCGGAAGCACCAAATGCCTGAACAGAAGTTAATGTATAGGCATTACTATAAGCCATACGTCCTGATAAGTTAACCGTTGGTCCAATACCTGCATTTGGTATAGCCTGACCTGCAAGACTAACAGGTTGTGTTTCCTGAAAACGATCTAAGTTATCAGGAGCAGAACCAATTAATGCAAATGGTCCTAAGTCCAGACCAATATATTGATCCTGTGTTGTTGGATTACGAAAACCAGTTTGGTAAGAAACTCTAAAGTTATGTCTTTTAGATGCACCTGCAGAATATACGAATGAAATCCTCGGCGAAACATTTCCATCAAAATTTTGGCTTTTATCGTAACGTAAAGATCCTGTAAATTTCAATCTGTCATCTAAGAATTTTTTTTGTAATTGTGCATAAGCTCCATATTCTTTGTATTCGATTGGACCATCATAATCTGTAAAAATAGTTCCTTCAGAATCCATTATGTATTTTCTCCAAGAACCACCTACCTGAACTTCAGCAAATTTGATTATATCTCTAAAGTTATAATTCAAGTCTGAATGATACAGTTTTGAATGATCAATAAATTTAGCTCCCTGAGTAAGATCAGGGTTGCTGGTTACTTTAGCAAGCGCATTATTAAATTGAGCAGAACCCGGCTCAAATCTTGCTGATCTTGGAGCACCCGGATTAAGCGGATCTGTATTTGGTACTAATCCTAAAATTGGTGAAACATTATAGTCAGCAAAGTTTCTAGCATAAACAGCAGCATCATTTGGATTAAGACCAAGAACAGCAGAAGATAGTTGAAATGCAGTACCGTAATCTGTAAACCAGTTTTTATCTGATTTAGCCAATCTGTTAACATTCCATCCGGCAAACCTCATATCATAAGAATCTCCGGCATCTTCACTTGTAAAATAAACTCTGGCAAAAAAGTTTTTACCTTTTACTTCGAATTTACCTTGTTGCATTAAGAAATCTTTCAAAGCATATCTGTTAGCTCCTTGATAGATTGTACTTCCTGTACCAATTTTGTATTGTAATATAAACTCGGTATCATTTGCCCAAGGTTTAAAATGCAAACCAAAATCAGCTTTCATACTTTTAACTTTATTATCCGTTAAATCCTGCTCACGATATCCCGTACGACTAACTTGCCCAACATTTGGAATAAATGTTGTAATCTCATCTCCGTAAATATTTAAACCATCATAATTTTGATTCATTGCATGTCCAATAGAACCGCCAGTCATACTTCTTTTATCTGCAGCAATCCATTCTGATGCTTCCATGTAAGTAAAGTTTGCTTTCATTGCAAAATGTTTAGTAAACGCTTTTGCAGCCCTGATTCCAAAATCATTATAGCCATTTGTTCCAGCTACATCCTGGTTTGTCTGTCCATATTTATAATAAACACTAATGCCTTCATTTGTAAATGGGCTTTTACTGTTCATAAACATAATACCATTAAAAGCATTTGCACCATAAAGGGCAGAAGAAGCTCCAGGCAAAAGTTCAACATTTGCAACATCTATATCAGAAACACCTATCAGGTTACCCAATACAAAATTCAAAGCAGGAGATGAATTATCCATACCATCTACTAATTGCATAAAACGAGTATTTGCCACTGAAGCAAAACCTCTTGTATTTATTGATTTAAAAGAAATACTGCTGGTATTAAAATTTACTTCCTTTAAGTTTTCCAAACCATCATAAAAGGTTGCAGCAGTTGTATTTTTAATTTCCTGGATTCCCATTCTCTCAATAGTCACAGGAGACTCAATAACTCTCTCAGGGGTTCTTGAAGCAGATACTACAATTTCATCAAGTTTCGTTTCTTCATCTTTTAACACAACTTCTATTCTCTGATTTAAAGAAGTGATATTAATAGTTTGTGTTTCAAAACCAACAGCTGATACTTTTATAGTAAAAGGCGGTTTCGACGAAGTATTCAATTTAAATGTCCCGTCAAAATCTGTTGAAGCTCCGGTAGAACTTCCAACCACATTTATATTGGCACCAGGAATAGATTGTTTGTTACTATCGGTAACAGAACCAGTAATTGTATTCTGTGCAAAGGAGATTCCACAGAAAAACAACATAATCAGCAAATACACTCTCATTGTGTTAGGTTTTTGGTTAGTTAATGATACCAAAATACAAATAATTTCAATATGTATAAAAATTTGTTAAATAAAATTCATATTTATCATAATTATACTTATTATTTTAACTATTTAGCAATGACTTTTATTCAATTAAAATCAAATTTCAAACAAGGAGTATTCTAATTACTATGCATACATATAATTTTTATAGGAAAAATTGAGGATTTAATAAAAATACAGGGTTTGTGAAAAAAATTTGATAAATAAAAAATGTGAGACGTAATTTTTGACTTTTAACATTAAAAAGAATTATAAATCCTGTTAGCCTTTGAATTATAATAGCTAACAAGCATAAAAAAAGCGAGACAAATGTCTCGCTTTCTAAATATAGAATATTAATCATTTTACTCCACGGTAACTGATTTTGCCAAATTTCTTGGCTGATCAACATTACAACCTCTCATAACAGCAATGTAATAAGAAAGTAATTGCAATGGTATTGTAGTAATAAGCGGAGATAATGCATCTGAAGTTTCTGGAATTTCGATTACATAATCTGCAAGTTCACGAACTTGTGTATCACCTTTTGTTACAACGGCAATAATTTTTCCACTACGAGATTTAATCTCTTGTATATTACTTACAATCTTATCATAATGTCCTTGCTTTGGCGCAATTACAATAACCGGCATATGCTCGTCAATTAATGCAATAGGACCATGCTTCATTTCTGCCGCAGGATATCCTTCAGCATGAATATATGAAATCTCCTTAAGTTTTAAAGCTCCTTCTAATGCTACCGGAAAATTATATCCTCTGCCTAAATAAAGACAGTTTGGAGCATCTTTAAATGCAGCAGCAATTTCTTTTGCTCTGTCATTAGTTTCTAATGCTTCGGCAACTTTCTCAGGAATAATTTCTAATTCTTGTAAATAAGTATGGAAATCTGTATTTGACAAAGTTCCTTTAGCTTTTCCTAATCTTAAGGCAATCATCGTCAAAACTGTGATTTGGGTTGTAAAAGCTTTGGTAGAAGCTACTCCAATCTCAGGTCCGGCGTGTGTGTAAGCACCTGCATGGCTTTCTCTTGAAATAGAGGAACCAACAACGTTGCAAACGCCAAAAACAAATGCTCCGTTTTCTTTCGCCAATTTAATAGCTGCCATTGTATCCGCAGTTTCTCCCGATTGAGAAATCGCAATTACAACATCATTTTTATTAATAATCGGGTTACGGTATCTGAATTCTGAAGCATACTCTACTTCAACAGGGATACGTGTAAACTCTTCAAAAATATACTCAGCAACTAATCCTGCATGCCATGAAGTTCCACAAGCTACGATTAGAATTCTCTGAGCGTTTAAGAATTTTTCAAGATTATCTTCAACACCAGCCATTTGAACAATTCCTTCATTTGCATGAAGCCTCCCTCTGTAGGTATCTTTTATAACACTTGGCTGCTCGTAGATTTCTTTTAGCATGAAGTGATCGTAACCTCCTTTTTCAATTTGCTCCAAATTCATTTGAAGCTCCTGAATATAAGGATCTACTAAAGAATCATCTTTAATTTTTCTAACTTTAAGAGGTTTATGCAATCTAATGTTTGCCATTTCACCATCTTCAAGATAGATAGCATTTGAAGTATATTCAATAAAAGGTGATGCATCAGAAGCAATAAAAAATTCTCCTTCTCCTACCCCAATTGCCAAAGGACTTCCTAATCTGGCAGCCACAATTTCGTTTGGATTTTTTTTATCAAATACTGCAATTGCGTATGCACCTACAACCTGATTTAAAGCAATCTGAACTGCCTTACCAAGTTTTATATTTTCTTTTTTCTGAACTTCCTCAATTAAGTTAACTAAAACTTCTGTATCAGTATCTGATTTAAAAGTATAACCTCTTTTTATCAACTCTTCCTTTAGAGGAGCATAATTCTCAATAATTCCGTTGTGAATGATTACTAAATCACCCGAATTAGAAAGATGAGGATGTGAATTGACATCATTTGGCACACCATGGGTAGCCCAACGTGTATGTCCAATTCCTATAGATCCATTTATAGTAAAACCCTCTTTTGCCTTTGCTTCAAGATCCGAAACTTTACCTTTTGTTTTACAAAGTTTTATACCTGTTTCCGTATCATACAACATGACACCAGCACTATCATATCCTCTGTATTCCAGCCGCTTTAATCCTTTTATAACTATAGGATAAGCCTCTCTGTGACCGATATATCCAACAATTCCACACATATATATTTATTAATTTGGTTTCGTGTAGTAAATTTCAAGCTTCAGTCTTTTTTCGTCAGGAACTGTGGATTTTCCTCCAAACAATACTGTTCCTAACGGACTCATTACCGACGCTCTTGGAGCATCTGTAATAACACTGCCTTTTAATTTCAATTTATTTGAGGCTGTGATATTTATACTTTCAGTTACAACCAAACCAAGCTTCACATTAACCGCATCAGCTTTCTTGATAATATTTCGAATATGATTTGTCAGCCTTATTTTGTATGTTGTTCCTTTCTTACTTGTAGGATCTATATTAATTATCCCGCTATAAATGACTTTTGACAATTTTGGGTCAGATGTGATACTTGTACTTCCGTCTGCTGCGTAATCTACAATCGGAATATTATTTGTTAAATCATACAAATAAACCCTTTTTGGCTCACGAAGTCCTGCACTGGTATTTGGTATTCCTGCTATTTTATCTGAATCGATATGAAAAACTAAATTAGCTTCATTAACCAACCATCCTTTATCTCTGATCTCTTTTAATTTTGAACCAAAATCATTAAGCTCAAGCACAGCAAGTGATCCCTGACCACCTTTCAAATAAAGTGATTCATCACCTAGTGTTACACTAGCAGATGTCAATGCCGTTTGATAAGCTGGTTTTTTAACATCCTGAGTTAAACTTGCTGTTGCACCAGATAGATTAATAACCAAAGTTCTGGCTTCTGTAATCGTATCATTATCTGTTGTTATATCAGTTTTAGCTCTATATTTAATATTAATTTTACCTTTGGTAAAATCCAACAAAGCCATATTACTAGGGTTAGTACTGGATTTTTCAACTCTAAAGTATAAACCTCTGAAATATTCCTGAAAAACATCCGAAGCAGAAAGTTTGTTTGCCGGGGCATTTAAAATTTTATTCTGAAAAAAAGCTTTATTTAAATTCAAACGCATTTCAGGCGCTACTCTTGTTGTCGTTTCGGTACCGGTTGTTGCGTCCTTTGATTTATCAGCATATTCTACTGAACTAAAAAAGAACTCATCATTTTCAAATACATTAGTCGAGTTGTTCAAACGATCTGTAAAATCAGGGGTTGGTCCTTTATAAGTATTAAAGTTTACATACTTAGGATCAGTTGTCTGATCTTCATCTGTATAATACATCTGTGCATTTTGTGAACCATTATCAAAATAAGAGCCACGCATCTGGACACCTGACTCGTAAACACTCAACTTAATTTTACCTGTTGGCGCACCATAAATAGAGTCTAATGCATAAGTACTGCTACCATCAGGATTTGTTGCTGTTACATGACTAAAATAGGGCACATTTAATGTAACACTCTTAATAACCGGCGTAGAACCAATAGATGGAGCGTAAGAAGCAAGTGAAACTTGTGTAACAAAATTAGCAGTTCGCTCACTAAAAACACCATCATCATAAATTCCCAAAGCATTTACCGGCAATCCGTTTGACTGAATCGGGGTTATTTCCTGATTGTATGCCAATACAGCATATTTTTCAGACTCAAGTCCAAAATGATTATCACCAATTAAATCATCGCCAACCGCATTAAAATCTTTATCGCAAGAATATAAAAGAACAACTGGTACTATTAATAGAATTTTCTTAAAAAAAGAAGTATTATACATGTTTTATAATAATGTTAAAATTTAGAGTCCTATACTTTTATAGAAATTTGTATACGCTTCGGCAAACGCATCTTTCGTGGCGAAAGGTAAAAAAGGTTTTCCTGAAGATTCTATAAATTTTGTTAAACTTGACGATACATTTTCTGATGCAATAATCACACCGTCAGAATGCAGTATACTGGCTCTTAGAATATTCTCATAATTAGGAGTTTCCAAATCAACTACAGATTCATGAGGAACACCATCAAACTTCACTTTATTTATCATTTCCAAATCTAAATTTTCATCAAAAGACTGCCCGTAAACAGAAGTGACAATTTTAGTTTCAGAAAACAAGGCTTCATTTTTATAATAATGCTTCATGTAAATTGGAAGCATTGCCGCCAGCCAACCGTGTACGTGAATAATATCAGGTACCCAATTTAATTTTTTTACAGTTTCTACAACTCCTTTTGCAAAAAAGATCGCTCTCTCATCATTGTCCGGGTATAAAACCCCCTCTTCGTCGGCAAAAGTTGCTTTTCTTTTAAAATATTCATCATTATCTATAAAATAAACCTGAATTCTTTCTTTTGGAATTGAAGCTACCTTAATAATCAATGGCATATCTAAATCATTCACTACCAAATTCATTCCTGAAAGTCTAATTACTTCGTGTAACTGATGTCTTCTTTCATTGATATTTCCATATCTTGGCATGAAAATTCTTATCTGACCTCCCTGATCATTAATCATTTTCGGAACGTCATAAGACATTAAAGAAACCTCATTTTCTGCCAAATAAGGCACGACTTCAGATGATACATATAATATCCTCTTATCTTTCATAATAGTATTTTACTTAATTTTTGGTAATAAAAACGTTGCAAAATTACAAAATTTTATGCAGTTATTAACTAATATATTATGTTTGCACTAAATTTTAATAATACCGCCATGCATATTTTCTACGGTAAAGTAGCTTTGATAGCTTATTTGAAAACTATCAAAACCACAAATTCGACTATCGGGTTTGTACCAACAATGGGCGCTTTACACCAGGGACATCTGGCTTTAATGCAAAGATCTCTTAAAGAAAACGACGATACTGTAGTAAGTATTTTTGTAAACCCAACTCAATTTAATAACCCTGAAGATCTTGCAAAATACCCAAGAACCCTGGAAGAAGATGTAAAGAAAATGCGTGTTCTGAGTGATAAAATCATTTTGTATGCACCGTCTGTAGAAGATATTTATGAAGGAGACACCATTTCGCAAAATTTTGATTTTGATGGCTTGGAAAACCAAATGGAAGGAAAATTCAGACCCGGGCATTTTAATGGCGTTGGAACTATTGTAAAACGTCTTTTTGAAATTGTCACTCCTACAAATGCTTATTTTGGCGAGAAAGATTTTCAGCAATTGCAGATTGTCAAAAAACTGGTAGAGAAAAACAATTTACCGGTCAATATAGTAGGCTGCCCTATTTTTCGGGAAGAAAATCAACTGGCGATGAGCTCTCGTAATGAACGCTTAACTCCGGAAGAAAGGAAAGAAGCTGCCATAATTTACAAAACGCTGACTGAGGCAAAAGAAATATTTCAGACAAATACTCCGGAAGAAACAATCGAATTTGTTAAAAATTCTTTCAAAGACAATGAAAGATTTGAACTGGAATATTTTGTCATTGCTGACGAATCTACATTATTATCTATCGATCATAAAAGTAAAGACAAAAAATACCGTGCATTTATAGCAGTATTTGTTAATTCTATAAGACTGATTGACACCATTTCATTAAATTAATTTACCTTTGCAACATGCAAATTCAAGTTATAAAATCAAAAATTCATCGTGTAAAAGTAACGGGCGCCGATTTAAATTATATTGGCAGTATTACTATTGACGAAACTTTACTGGAAGCCTCCAATATCATTGAAGGTGAAAAGGTATCTATTGTAAACATTAATAATGGCGAACGTTTTGAAACTTATGCTATTAAAGGAGAAAAAAATTCAGGAGAAATTACCCTGAATGGTCCTGCAGCCAGAAAAGTTCAAAAAGATGATATCATCATTATTATATCATATGCTACCCTGGAATTTGAAGAAGCAAAAACCTTCAAGCCATGGATTATTTTTCCTAATGAGAATGATAATTCGCTAACTTAAAACTTCTCTTTTTCCTTTTTCTTTAATTTTATCTGATTGAGTTACTCTGTCAGATCAGATTTTTTTTGCCTTCATCAAAGTAAATTCAGCAAAAAAACACGTAGTTTTTTTAAAATTCCAAGAATAATAAAAAAGCAAATAAAGTGTTATATTGCTACACTATTTCCAATACTTTTTAATTCACTGAAATACCCCAAATCATGAAAAAAGTTTACTTATTATTTACTTTAATTTCAATCTCTGTTTTTTCACAGAAAAAATTTGACAACATTCAATCTGAGAAACTTGGAGCGGAAAGAAGAATAACAATCGGACTGCCGGCATCCTATGAAGCAAATCCGGAAAAAAAATATCCTGTTTTATATTTGTTAGATGGTGATTATTTATTTGATGCATTTTCAGGAGCCTTAAGTTATGGTGCTTATTGGGATGATTTGCCGGAAATGATCATTATTGGTATACATCAAAATAAAGATGGAGAACGTTACGACGATTCTACAATTGACCAGAATACCGGATTACCTTTTGAAAAAGGCGAAGAGTTTTTTGAATTCGTTGGTGCTGAATTAGTCCCTTACATTGAAAAAAAATATCGCACCTCACCTTTCAGAGTAATTGCAGGTCATGATATAACGGCAAGTTTTGCTAATTTTTATTTGTATAAGGAAGTACCTCTTTTTAACGCTTACATTTGTTTGAGCCCTGAACTTGCCCCAAAAATGGAAGTAAGAATCCCCGAGAAATTTGCAAAAATACAAGAGCCGTTTTTCTATTATCTTTCTGTTGCCGATGGAGATATCAAAAAAATAAAAGAACCAATTGAAAAATTGGACAGCAATATCAAAATTGCCAATAATCCGTTGGTAAATTATAAATTTGATACTTTTAAAAACACAACGCATTATACCGAAGTGTTGCACTCCATTCCGAACGCATTATACCACATTTTTGAAGCTTACAGACCTATAAACTCTGCTGAATACAATGAGAAAATTGCTGTTCTTGAAACGGGATACGCAGATTATCTGGAAAATAAATACAATATGATGTCCAAGGTTTTAGGCGTTCAGATTCCTGTCAGAATGAGTGATTTTAAAGTAATTGAAAATATTATTCTAAAAAAGAATGCGTACGATGAGTTAGGCAAAATGGCCGAAATAGGAAATGTAAATTATCCTAAAGCGATGTTGGGAGAATATGAACTTGGATTGATGTACGAAAAAATGGGAGATCCGAAAAGAGCATCAAAAAAATATCAAAACGCTTCGCAAATGGAGCCAATTGGTGATTTGAACAAAGATTTGATGTATGAGAAAATCGACCAGATGAATACGCTTGCAAAAAAACCATAAAGAATGTCAAAAGTTAAAACTTCTTTTTTTTGTCAAAATTGCGGAACCCAATATGCCAAATGGCAAGGGCAATGCAACGCGTGCAAAGAATGGAATACTATTGCGGAGGAAATTATCCAGAAACAGGAAAAAGTCGCTTGGAAAAGCGAACCAACTTCTTCGAGTAAAGCCCCTCGCCCATTAAAAATTAATGAAATCGATTCGGCTCAGGAAATTCGGATGAACACTACTGATGGCGAATTAAACCGTGTTTTGGGAGGTGGTATCGTTCCCGGTTCTTTGACGCTTTTAGGCGGTGAACCCGGAATTGGAAAAAGTACGCTTTTATTGCAGATTTCATTAAAACTTCCTTATAAAACACTTTATGTTTCTGGAGAAGAAAGCCAGAAACAAATAAAAATGCGTGCCGAAAGAATAACGCCAAATAGCGATAACTGCTATATTCTGACGGAAACTAAAACGCAAAACATCTTCAAACAAATTGAAGCGATACAGCCGGAAATTGTCATTATCGACTCGATCCAGACTTTACATACCGATTACATAGAATCGACCGCAGGAAGTATTTCTCAAATAAGAGAAACAACTGCCGAATTGATCAAATTTGCCAAAGAAACTAACATTCCGGTTATTCTAATTGGACATATTACCAAAGACGGAAACATTGCCGGGCCTAAAATTCTGGAGCACATGGTTGATACCGTTTTGCAGTTTGAAGGCGATAAAAATCACGTGTACCGAATTTTACGTTCGCTGAAAAACCGTTTTGGTTCTACAGCAGAATTGGGAATTTATGAAATGTTAGGAAGCGGTTTGCGAGAAGTTAGCAATCCGTCAGAAATATTGATTTCGCATAAGGATGAAGAAATGTCCGGAACTGCCATTGCTACAACCATGGAAGGCATGCGTCCGCTAATGATTGAAATACAATCTTTAGTAAGTACCGCTGTTTATGGAACACCACAGCGCAGTACCACTGGCTACAACGCCAAAAGGCTAAACATGATTTTGGCTGTTTTAGAAAAAAGAGCCGGCTTTCGTTTGGGTGCAAAAGATGTTTTCCTGAATGTTACCGGCGGAATTTCTGTTGATGATCCTGCGATTGATCTGGCCGTTGTTGCCGCAATTTTGTCTTCCAATGAAGATATACCAATAACGAAAGGATTTTGTTTTGCCGGAGAAGTTGGATTGTCAGGCGAAATTCGTCCTGTAAACCGTGTTGATCAAAGAATTCAGGAAGCCGAAAAATTGGGCTTCAACACTATATTTGTGTCTAAATACAACAAAATTGCATTAAAAAACACCGGAATTAAAATCGAGCTCGTAGCTAAGATTGAAGATGTGGCTGGGTTTCTTTTCGGCTAATTTTTTATAAACCTACTTTATGAAATTTCCAAAACAAAAATTAATAAAAGCACTTCTAATACTTGCCCTGGTATTTGCAGTGCTTTTTTTAGGATTTTACTTTTTTCGCAATTCCTTACTAAAGCAGGCGATTGCAAAAGTAACCCACAAAATGAATGTAGAATATAACAGCACATTTTCTGTAAAATCGGCTTCGTTTGAAGGATTGTCGGGCATTAAACTGGCCAATGTCGTTTTAGTTCCAAAAAATGCCGATACATTATTCAATATAGAAAAAATCGAAACCAGTATTAGTTTATCAAGTTTATTGGTAGGTGATGTTCAGGTGGGGACTTTGAAAGTTAACAATGGATATATTCAACTGGTTAAAAAGGGAAAAATCCGCAATTTTGATGCTTTCTTAAAAAGAGACAAATCAGATTCAGATACAAATGAAAAGCGTAAATATGCCACTTTCGCCTATCGCATTATCTCAAAACTATTGAATCTTGTTCCAACAGACATGAAATTGGAAAATCTAAATTTCAGAATTGATGATAATGGAAAAAAAACATCCATCGCTGTAAATAAACTGGTTTTAAACAACAAACAACTTGAAACTAATCTTCATGTTCAAAGCAAAAATTTTGATCAGCGCTGGAACATAAAAGGATTTGCTGATCCTCGAAATAAAAAAGCAGATATCCGCTTTTTTAATTTAGATACCGGTGCAATCAAAGTTCCGTATCTCGACGAACGTTATAATTTAAAAGCAAGTTTTGATTCTATCCGTTTAAATGTGGCAAACATCGAAAAAGACGGAAGCGAATTGCATATTGACGGCTATACTTCAATTTCAAATTTAAAAATCAACCATCCAAAAATCGCCAGCAAAGATGTTGTCATTAAAAATGCACGTTTTGATTATCGGTTTTTATTAGGGGATGATTTTATTTCTATTGACAGCACCTCATCAATGCAATTAAACAAAATAAAAGTTCGCCCGTATGTTTCTTATAACACAGAATCAGATACGGTTTATACTTTAAAAGTTGATATTCCGAAAATGACGGCGCAGGATTTCATTGTTTCGTTGCCAGATGGATTGTTTACTCATTTTCAGGGGATGGAAGCGACCGGTAATTTTAATTACAAATTAGATTTCAAATTCAATAAAAACAAACCAAATACATTGGTTTTTGACAGTAAACTAAACAAAGAAAATTTAAGAATTACAAAATACGGAGAGGCTGATTTAAATAAATTAAATGGTGAATTTGTTTATCGCGCTATCATTAAAAATGTAATGCAAAGGCCAATTTTAGTTGGAAATGCAAATCCGAATTATACTCCGCTTGATCAGATTTCACCTTATTTAAGGAAATCTGTTTTGACGACTGAAGATCCATCGTTTTTTTCGCATCGCGGATTTATTAATGAAGCATTTAAACAATCGATTCTGAAAAATATCAGAACCAAAAAATTCTCACGCGGTGCCAGCACGATCAGCATGCAGTTGATCAAAAACGTTTTTCTTACTCGTGAAAAAACGCTTTCGCGAAAGCTTGAAGAAATCTTATTAGTCTATATTTTAGAAAACAACCGTATTGCCAGTAAAGAAAGAATGCTGGAAGTTTATTTCAATATAATTGAATGGGGACCAAATATTTACGGGATTGGCGAAGCTAGTCATTTCTATTTTCAAAAAGCTCCTTCGGCTTTAAATGTAGATGAATGTCTATTTTTGGCAACCATTATTCCGAAGCCGAGAAAATTCATGTATCAGTTTAATGATGAAGGCAATCTGAGAGATTATGCTGTTAAAAATCAGAAATTCTTAAGAAATTTAATGTTCCGACGCGGTTTGTTGGTTCCTGAAGATACAATTGGTCTGCTTCCGGTTTATATTTCGGGAAATGCACGTTCTTTAATCAAAATTAAAGCTCCGGATTCTACTGCCGTTAAAAATGATTCTTTATCGCTAAGCGAGGAATTTGATTTGTAATTTTATCTCCTGCAAGGTTTCCAAAACCTTGTAGGTGTTATCCTTATTCTCACTTTATCAATACCTACAAGGTTTTGGAAACTTTGCGGTTATTATACCTACAAGGTTTGGAAACCTTGCAGGAAAGTTATCGGAAGTTTTTTAAAAATTCTTCTTTATAAGTTGGAGAAACTTCGATTTCTACTCCATCATTCAGGGTTATTATACCGCCTTTATTATATGATTTTACACAATTCATATTTATAATATGCGATTTATGAACTCGGATAAAAGGCAGTGGCAGAATTTCCGAAAAATGCTTTAAAAACCTGCAGACCATTTTTTTTGTCCCGTTATTCAGATACAAATCGGTAAAATTTCCGTTGCCGCGCAGGCGCACGATTTCTTCCATTTTTACCACTTCAAAACCTTCAAGCGTTGGCAGAATCACTTGTTGTTTTTCGGGTTTTGATTCATGGAAATTTTCCACAATAATTTTATTTCTGTTAAAAATCTCATGGTTCATGATCTGGTGCTGCACTTTATTCACCGCAACAATCAATTCTTCGATACTGATTGGTTTTAGCAGATAATATGCCGCACTCTGATTTAAGGCTTTTAGCGAATATTCAGAAAAGGCGGTTACAAATATGGTTTCAAAATGCAGCTCCTTGCAGGCTTCCAACACATCAAAAGCATTTCCGAAAGGCATTTCGACATCCAGAAAAACTAACTGCGGTTTAATTTCATGCAGTAACGGAACAGCTTCTTTTATATTTTGAGCTTCACCAACTAACTCAACCTGTGGGCAATATTTACTCAAATAATTTTTGAGCACTTCGCGCGCCGCCAGTTCATCTTCGACAATTACACTTTTTATCTTTTGAAAAGTCATCATATTTTGTCAATTAATGGAAAAATGATCTCAACGACAGTTCCTTTCTCTTCTCCTGCTTTTTCTGAAATCTTAAATGAAATATTCTTTTTATACAATTCGTTTAAAAGATCAATACGTTCTTTTGTATTGTTCAAACCACGGGATTCATAAATTTTCTGATTCGTTGTTTTGAGTTCACGGCTTTTGGTTAAACCAATTCCGTTGTCTTCAATAGTGACGTTGATTTTTCCGCCTTTTAAATCAAATCGTAAAGACAAAAATCCTTTTTCATTTAGATATCGTAATCCGTGCCAAATGGCATTTTCTAAATGCGGCTGCAAAATCATATTCGGAACAAAAACTCTTTCAGCATCCAGGGCTTCGTCGACAATAATTTCAAAATCGAATTTATCCTGAAAACGCAGATGTTCGAGATCCAGGTATTTCTTTAATTGTTCTACTTCTTTATCCAAAGAAATAAAATCTTTATTCGAGTTTTCCATCATATTCCGCATCAAATTAGAATACGAGGTCAGGTATTTATTAGCCTCCAGTTCCTTATTTTCAGAAATAAACTGATTGACGCTATTCAAACTGTTAAAAATAAAATGTGGGTTCATTTCGCGTCGAAGTGATTGGAGCGCAATTTCTTTATTTTTGATTTTAATGGAATACAAGGCCTTCACAATAAATAAAAACAAAAGCAATAATAAAACTACGGACCCAATCAGAAAATAATTGAAGGTGTTTTTCTTTGAAATTAATTCGTCTTTCAAGGTTTTTTCTTTTTCCAGCTGACGGATTTTATCTTCGGTAATCTGAAACGTTTTGGCGTCGATTAAAGTAGTATCAGAACGAATTAGTTTTTCGAAGTTTTCAAAAAACTGTTCGTACAATGCCATACTCTCCTTATTCTGTCCTTTGGTTTTATAATATTGAATTAAAGAAGAAAGGCTTTTTTTGGCTTCTGCAGAATTTCCTTTTTCAAACGATATGTTATACGCTTCTTTGAGTGATGCAATCGCTTTTTCGGGTTCTTTTTTCTCAAAATAAAGTGATGAGAGAGATTGCAGTTGTTTTATCTCGGTAGTATAATCGTTGTTTTTCCTGGCATCGGTGAGCAATTTTTCGTTAATAGCAAGCGCTTTATCAAACTGGTTGTCTTCTGCATACACTTTTGCAATTTCGTTTTTGATTTTTATTACCGCCTCTGGTTTATCCTTTGCATACACTAATGCTTTTTTATAACTTTCTATTGCAACCTTTTTATCTTTTAGGTCTAATGAATTTTGTGCTTTCTGAACATAGGCTTCTGTAACTTCTTCGCTTTTCTTTTCTTTTTTCAGTAATTCGATATTAGAATCTACGTAATCTTTTTGGCTTGCAGGATTTGATGCATTCTTAAGTCGGTTTGCATCGTTCAAATTTATCTTTTCTTCAGATACATCTTTTGCCAATGAACCCGCAACTTCATAATTTTTAATCGCCGAATCAAAGTTTTTCTGGTTTTCCTGTGTTTTTGCAAGATTTCGTGTTACACGGGTTTTGTCATCGGTCAATTTTAATTTGGTATAACTGGTTAATGCTTTTTTAAAATATTCTTCCGCTTTAGCATTATCTCCATTATTTAAAAATTCGTTGGCTAACCTTTCATAATTCTGAGCAATTTTTGCCTCATCATTTTCATCCAATGATTTAGATAAATCGTCGGCTGCTTTACTGATTTTGACCTGCCTGCTTTTTTCACTTTTCTGTACAGGAAGTGCCTGCGCCATTGTTCGATGCGGAAACAATAGTACCAGACAAAGCAAACTAAAACTAATTAAAAATTGACGTTTCACAAATAACTTATTTTGAAAGTGTAAAGTAACCTAATTCTAAATTCCTATCCTATATTTTTCACCAAGTCAAACGACCTGTTGACCCATTCTTCCAAAAATACGTTTTTTCGATCAATACATTTGATCCTTAATTCTTAAAAACCATAACCATGAAAAAACTATTCTTTAGCGTTTTAACTTTATTATTTTCTTCTCTTATCATTGGTCAGGCCTCTGGGAATGTCAATTATCAGAATCAGTATTATTCTAACAAAACAATAAATATTGACTTTTCGCAAAATACTGATATTGTTGTCAGTGTAAAAGGTCTTGCCAATGTAAAGGCAGATGCTTACACTGCTATCTTCAGCACCTCTCAAACCGGCAAAACAACTAAGGAAGTTAATGAATTAATTGACCAAAGAATTACGCAGTCGCTAAATGAGATTAGGCTTAAAAAAGGGGTTGAAACCTTTGTTGACATGATTTCTTTTGTTCCTGTATATGAATATGAAGTAGAGAAAAAAGTTTTTAATCGTAAAACGTATAATGAAGTTCCAGCAGGATTTGAGGTCAAGAAAAACATTCATATCAAATACTCAGATCCAAATCAGCTCAATGAGTTTATTTCTATTTTATCCAATAATGAAATCTATGATCTGGTACGGGTTGATTATTTCTCCAATACATTAGAAACAATTAAGAAAGAAATGATGAACAAAGCAAAGCTTTTGATTCAGGAAAAAATAAAAAACTACGAAGTACTGCTTGGAGATACTTTTGCCAATGCAGAAAAAAGAATCGCCGATGACTACATCGTAAATGTACCTGTGGAAATGTACAAATCGTACGAAGCTTATAACAGTTCTTCCTTAAACTTAAAAAAAGCAGCTAACATAAACCAGGTTAGCAAATCTGCCACACTGTATTATCAGCCGATAATGGGTAAAGAATTTGATTTTATAATTAATCCAACTGTCTTAGAGCCTGTTATTCAAATACAATACGAAGTTAAGATAGCGATTAACAGAGAAAAGAAAATATCTTCAAAAACAGATAAGGAATTTATTCTGGTTACTCCAAATGGAGATTTAAAAACGCTGAATTTAAATAACTCCAAACAAAATTATTAATACGCATAAACATTTCACCAAGTCAAAATGCTGTTTCACCATTTGTTCAAAAAACGTGCTTTTTAAGTCTTTAAGTTTGATCTGTAATCATCCAATTAAAACTAAAATTATGAAATCAACTCTTTTTATCCCGGTAATTTTTGCTGCTATTATTTCGTTGGGCTTTAATTCTTCAAATGCAAATTCAAAAGACAAACCTAAAATCGAAAAACCAGCTGTAGAAAACACAAAAATACAAGTGGCGCTTTTGCTGGACACCTCCAGTAGTATGGACGGTTTGATTGATCAGGCGAAATCAAGGTTATGGAATATCGTGAATACTTTAACAACGCTAAAATACGATGGGAAGGCACCGGATATCGAAATTGCGTTATACGAATATGGCAATGATGGCTTATCGCAAAAATCAAATTATATCAGACAAATCACACCGCTTTCGACCGATTTAGATTTGATTTCAGAAAAGCTGTTTGCCTTAAAAACCAATGGCGGAAACGAATATTGCGGTGCTGTAATTCAGGATGCGACAAAACAGTTACAATGGGCAAAAGAAAGCAATAACATGAAATTGATTTACATTGCCGGCAATGAGGAATTTAATCAGGGCGGTGTAAGCTACAAAGAAGCCATAAGCAATGCGTTGAAAAATGATATTTATGTGAATACTATTTTTTGTGGTGACAAAAAGGAAGGCATCAGCATTTTATGGAAAGATGGTGCTGATTACGGAAAAGGTAAATATTTTAACATCGATGCCAATCAGGCTGTAGAATATATTGCAACGCCTTATGACGATGAAATCAGTAAATGTGATGAAAAAATAAACAAAACTTACATTAATTACGGCGCCAAAGGAACTGTAAAAAAAATGAATCAGGCAATACAGGACCAAAATGCCAAAAAAGTTTCGGCTGCCAATTATACAGACCGCGCTGTAAGCAAATCAAAAGCGGTTTATAAAAATGAAAGCTGGGATTTGGTTGACAAAGTAAAGGATGATGCCGCAGCAATTTCAAAATTAAAAAAAGAAGAACTGCCGGCAGAACTTCAGAATAAATCTACAGCAGAACTTGAGCAGATAGTGACTGAAAAAAAGAAAGAGAGAGAAACAATCCAGAAAGAAATTAGTGTATTGGCAAAAAAACGTCAGCAGTATATTGAAACTGAATCTAAAAAAACCAAAAAACAGGATGATTTGGGCAATACCATCAACACCTCTATTGTGGCTTTTGCAAAAGTGAAAGGTTATACGGTTGAGAAATAATCAGACTTACAATCAATCTACTAAAATGAAAAAGAATCTTTTCATCTTGCTCCTGACTGGCTTTTCCTTCGTAATTCTGGCCTGCAGAAACAATAACGAAATGCCATCAAAAATAACAAATTCAAAACCGGTTTATTCTTATGAAGAGAAACTAAAAAGTGAAGTAACTGAGATGAGGAGTTTTTTGGGGAAAACTCCTAAATACAACTCAGATGTCGCTTTCTTTTTAGACATGAAAATAGAATCAGGAAGAAATCGGTTTTTTATTTATGATTTAAAACATCATAAATTAATTGACAAAGGATTGGTCGGACACGGTTCGGGATCAGAAACCGGAATTGAGGGAAAACTGCGATTTAGTAATACAAAAGGCTCGAATTGCAGTTCGTTAGGAAAATATGCGATTGGCGGTTCTTATTCAGGAAGATTTGGAAAAGCTTACAAATTATACGGTCTGGACAAAACCAATAGCAATGCCTTTGACAGAAATGTAGTGCTTCATAAATATGAAGATGTTCCTTTTGAAGAACAATTATATCCGATTTGCAACAGTCTGGGATGCCCGATGGTAAATGAAAATTTTTTTAATGTACTTGAAAGAACAATCGATAATTCTAAGAAGAAAATAATTCTTGTGATGTACTATTAAATCAATTCATATCTTGATATTTGTAATCCATAACTTAAAAAAATAACTTTAATATAAACCGATGATAAAAAAACAAGCCACGGCACTTTTACTACTACTGGTGACTTTTGCCTTTGCGCAAAAACCGATTTTTACAACCGCCAAAGTAAAAGCTGCCACCGTATATTTTAATGCCGCAGAATTATCACAAAATGCAAGTGCGACACTGCCGGCCGGAGCGAGCGAAATTGTAATTAAAAATGTGGCGGTAAACTTAAATGAAAGTTCAATACAAATTGGTGCGCCAGCTAGCGTAACGGTTCTTTCGGTTCAGTTTACTAATAATTATATTTCTGAATATGAAAGTGATGCGAAGTCACCTGCGTTAATAATAGTGAGAGACAGTATTGTTTTGGTTCAGAAGGAAATTCAGAAAGTGAACAATACAATTAATTCGGAGAACAAAACGATACAGCTTTTAGATAAAAACCAACAGATATCGGGCGTAAATTCTGGTTTGAACGTAGCCGAATTAATGAAAATGGTAGAGTATTATAAAAACAAGCAAATCGAAATTGCCAATAACATCAATACTCTTTCTGAGAAACAGCGCAAACTGAATGAAGTACTGCAAAAACTCAACAATAAACTTGAAGTTAATGCCAATAAAGAAGAAAAAACATCATCAGGAAAACTTATTCTGCAGGTGATGAATCAAACTGCGGGAATAATTCCGTTTGACATTTCTTATTTGACTAATAATGCCAGCTGGACACCTTTTTATGATTTACGTGCCGAAAGCGTTACTTCGCCAATTAATATGATGTACAAAGCCCAAGTGGCTCAGAACACCGGAATCGACTGGAAAAAAGTAAAATTGACTTTATCAAGCGGTATTCCCAATCAAAATAATCAGGCTCCGATATTGAGTTCCTGGTTTCTGGCCAATCAGGTATATAATGAAGAAGTTGTTGTTACCGGATACGGAACAAATAAAAGAAACCAATTGCAAGGAAGTGTATATAAAGAAACAGCAGATCAATCTATGGAAATGGCAGCTCCTGTCGTGATGGAATCGTCAGTTTCTAATTATACGACTGTTGCAGAAAATCAGCTTAACATTTCATTTGATATCGACATTCCGTATGACATTTTATCAAATGGAAAAGTGCATAGTGTTTCTTTAAAAGAAATAAAACTGCCGGCTTCGTATAAATTTTATTCGGTTCCTAAGGTTGAAAATGAAGCTTTCCTGCTGGCTGAAATTGCGGATTACAGCAAATACAATTTACTGCGCGGCGAAGCCAATATTATTTTTGAGGGAATGTATGTTGGTAAAACATTTATCGAACCCAACCAAACCGGAGATACCTTGAACCTGAGCATGGGCCGCGATAAAAAAGTGTCTGTTAAACGCGAAAAAGTAGCTGACAAATCTGGCACTAAATTTTTATCTGCCAAAAAAGAACAGACTTTTACTTTTGATATTACGATAAGAAACAATAAAAAAGAAACGGTTGAATTATTGTTGAAAGACCAATATCCGTTAAGCACAGATAAAGAAATCGAAGTCGAATTATTGCAAAGTGACGGTGCAAAAGTAAATACCGAAACAGGAATTCTGACATGGCAGCTTCAGTTGAAGCCCAACGAAAACAAAAAATTCAGAATCAGTTACAGGGTTAAATATCCAAAAGACCAGATTTTGAATCTGTAAATAAAATAGAATTTTTAAATACAAATTCCACAGATAGCACGGATCAGTTCGTGAAATCTGTGGAATTTGTATTTAATTCTTTTAATTAAGGTGCCGGATCAGGTATAATAGCCTGAACTTTCTCAATCTCGTTTAAGATTTCTTTTGAAAGTATAACATCAATTGTATCAATATTTTCTTTTAGTTGTTCTAATGTTGTAGCACCAATAATAGCACTTGTCAGAAACGGCTGCTGCAACACAAAACCCATCGCCAATTGTGTCAACGTTAATCCGTGTTTATCAGCAATTTCCTGATACAATTTGGTTGCCTGTGTACATTGTTCGCTGGCATAGCGTGTATATTGCGGAAAAAGTTTGACTCTCGCATTTGGATGTTCTTCTCCGGTTAAAAATTTACCAGTTAAAGTTCCGAATCCTAATGGGGAATATCCCAATAAACCGACATTTTCATGCATTGAAACTTCGACTGAACCTACTTCAAAAAGACGATTTAATAAATTATATGGATTTTGAATCGTTTTGATTCTTGGCAGATTTTGATATTTACTTTCTTCGAGAAAACGCATCATTCCCCATGGATTTTCGTTTGAAACCCCGATATGCTTTATTTTTCCTTCTTTGATCAATCCATCAAAAGTTTCTAAAACCTCTCTGAAGTTATCTTCCCAGGGATCATTCTGAACTTTAAAAGCGCGTTGTCCAAAAGTATTGGTCTTGCGTTCCGGCCAATGCATCTGATACAAATCGATATAATCTGTCTGAAGGCGTTTTAAGCTATTTTCTAAAGCATATTTAATACTTGCAGGTGAGAAATCGAGTTTTTCGCGCATGTAGCCAAAATTTGCATTTGGACCGGCAATTTTAGAAGCCAAAACCACTTTATCACGATTACCGGATTTTTTAAACCATGTTCCAACTATTTTCTCAGTACTTCCGTAAGTCGCCTCACTTGCGGGAACTGAATACATTTCGGCCGTGTCAAAAAAGTTCACACCTCTTTCTATTGCATAATCCATTTGGGCATGTCCTTCGGCTTCTGTATTTTGTTGCCCGAAAGTCATGGTTCCGAGACAGATTTTACTAACTTTTATATCGGTATTGGGTAAAGTTGTGTATTTCATTTTTTAAGGCTCTAAGGTTCTGAGTGGCTAAGATTCTAAGTTTATATTCTTTGTAATTAAAGCTTCAAAGATACGACTGGATTATTCAAATGAAAATTCTACAGAAGTTAAAAAAAGTACAAGATTTATTTGAGAATTTTATATACAAAAAAGCTCAAAGTAAAAACTCTGAGCCTCTTAAATCACCTCCTTTTGTAATTCATTTCAAACTTTTTATTGGATTTTGAAATGTACTAAATACTCTAACAACGAAAATTGAATTTTCCTGAATTTGATAGAGAACCTTAAAATTTCTTATTATAATTCTTCGACAATCTAATCTGTATTCATCTAATTGAAATTGTTCTGCAAACACAATCTCATCTATACAGCTAAACAATTCATCCCTAATTTTAAGTGCTGTTTCTTTTGAGATTTTATTTTTTAATGAAATATAAATTTCTTTTAAATCTTCTTTTGCATTTACTGTCCAAAAGATTTAAATTTAGAATTACTCATTATCCCAATCTTGCATTTCTTTTGACAAATCTTCTTTTGAAATTATTCTATTATATTTTATATCATCCAAACCTTCTTCTACTCTATTGTGATATTCAGATAATGTCAAAGGATTTCCTTCTGTATCATACGAAACAACTTCATTCAAGTAATTATCAAAAACAGAAGAAACGATTCGCAAGACTCTTTCATCTGCTAAATCCAACTGATTTCTTATTTTATCTTTTAATTCCGGAAGTCCCATAATTCTATTTTTTTTTGAGTTTCAAAGTTACAAAAATATCGGAAGATAATTTCAATATCAAAATTTACAAAAAAAGGTTCAAAGCAAAACTTTGAACCTTTTTTTGTAAATTTAGCATCTAAGTCCCTCAGAACCTTACTATCTTAATTAATACTATTAAGCATCTCCGCGATTTCGTCTAATCTTGGTGTTAAGATGATTTCGATTCTGCGGTTTTTTGCTTTTCCTTCCGGAGTTTCATTGCTGGCCAAAGGTGAAAATTCACTACGTCCGGCAGCAGTTAATTTTTGCTTGTTGATTTTAGTATTTTCACTTAAAATTGCAACAATAGCAGTTGCTCTTTTAGTAGATAAATCCCAGTTGTTTGCAATTGGTCCTGAACCTGCATACGGATCATCATCTGTATGTCCTTCAATAAGAACAGAAAGATCCGGATTATCGCCTAAAACTTTTCCAAGTTCTACAACAGCTCTCCTACCTTCTGTACCAACAGCCCAGCTTCCTGAATTAAAAAGCAGCTTGTTTTCCATAGAAACATATACCTTTCCGTTTTTTTGCTCTACGGTAAGACCTTTGCCTTCAAAACCATTCAAAGCTTTAGATAAAGTTTCCTTTAACTTTTTCATTGCCGCTTCTTTTGCTGCAATCATATCTTCAAGCTCTTTTAAACGACTTGCAGTTTTATCTAAACGTGCTTGTTCGTCGGCCAATTTCTTAGATTTTGCTTCTAATTGTGCCAGTAATTCACGGTTTTTGGCCATATTACTTTCAAGAGCATCATTGCTGTTTTTTTCAAGAGCATTGTACGAATCCTGAAGTACTTTGTACTTTTTTTGTTCAGCTGCAAGATCTGCTTTTTGTTTTGCAAGATCGTCTTTGGTACTGGCAAGATCTTTTGTCAACTTATCGCGATCCAGTTCTAACTGATTTTTTGCCGTTTTTAAATCCGCATTTTCGTCAGCAATAGAACGGTTTTCTTTTTTTAGGTCTGAATACTTTGATTCCAGATCGTTGTAAATCTTTTTAGAAACACAAGAAGTTGCGGACATAGCTATTATCAGCAATCCGACTGAGGTTTTTTTAATCATTTTACTAGTTGTTTTTATTTGGGGCGTTTAATATTTTTTTCTAGGATTCAAATTCGTACCAATCTTAGTTAGTTTAAATTGAATTCAAAACTGTTTTTCTTTCAACAATAACAATACCAAAAATTACTCAATTTCAACCAAAACAGGACAATGATCAGAATGTACTGCGTCTGGCAAAATAACAGCACGCTTTAACCTGTGTTGCATAGAATCGCTTACCAGATTATAATCTATACGCCATCCTTTATTGTTTCCGCGGGCTCCGGCACGATAACTCCACCAGGAATAGTGATGAGGATCTTTATTGAAATGACGGAAGCTGTCAATAAATCCTGATTTCATAAAAGCATCCAGCCAGGCGCGTTCCTGAGGCAAAAACCCTGAAACCGTTTTGTTACGAACAGGATCATGAATATCTATAGCTTCGTGGCAAATATTATAATCTCCGCAAATAATCAGGTTTGGAATTGTAAGTTTGAGTTCATTTATATACATCTGAAAATCATCCATAAACATAAATTTATGATCTAATCTTTCAATATTGGTCCCGGACGGAAGATACAGGCTCATTACAGAACAGTCATCAAAATCGGCACGAAGATTACGCCCTTCAAAATCCATATGTTGAATTCCGGTTCCGTAAACGACATTGTTTGGTTTTATTTTTGATAATATAGCAACACCGCTATATCCTTTCTTTGTAGCAGGATAATAATATTGATATGGGTATCCGGCATCAGTAATTGCATCAGTCGGGATTTGCTCCTCCGTAGCTTTTATTTCCTGAAGACAAATCACATCAGGGTTTGAAACTCTTAACCATTCGATAAATCCTTTTGAAATTGCGGCTCTGATTCCGTTTACATTATAAGAAATAATTTTCATTACAGTTTTTTTTTTAGGATTCCAAATGTAATAAAAAAGTGGAAAGTTTATGTTTGAAACTACAAAAAGTAGAGTTTTTTGTTATCTTTGTTCGCTGCTCTAATAAATTAAAAATAGTACATGGGTTTAGTTACCGCGAAAGAAGTTGCAAAGGCAATAAATGTTGACAAGTACGGAGTGCTGGGTACTTTTTCGGGCTGGATGCTTATGAAGGTTCTTAAGATATCTACCCTGAACAAGATTTATGACCACAATAAACATTTAGAGGACGTTGCGTTTCTAAATGGGATTCTGGATGAAATGGAAATTAAATTCGAAATTCCTGAAGAAGATTTAAAACGCTTACCAAAAGATGGCGCATATATTACCATTTCAAACCATCCGCTTGGAGGAATTGACGGTATTTTATTATTGAAATTAATGCTTGAAAGAGAACCTAATTTCAAAATTATTGCCAACTTTTTATTGCATCGAATTGTTCCGCTAAAAAAATACATTATGCCTGTTAATCCTTTTGAAAATCATAAGGATGCAAAATCAAGTGTGGTGGGAATTAAGGAGACTTTACGTCATTTGAGTGATGGAAAACCTTTGGGGATTTTTCCTGCCGGTGAGGTTTCGACTTATAAAGACGGAAAATTAGTAGTGGACAAACCATGGGAAGAAGGCGCTCTGAAATTAATCAGAAAAGCAAAAGTTCCTGTTGTACCGATTTATTTTCACGCAAAAAACAGCAGATTATTTTATTGGCTTTCAAAAATTGATGATACACTGCGTACAGCAAAATTGCCGTCTGAATTGCTTACGCAAAGAGATCGTGTAATTAAAGTGCGTATCGGCAAGCCGATTTCTGTTAATGAACAAAATGAAATTGAATCTTTTGAAGAATATTCAGAATTCTTAAGAAAGAAAACTTATATGCTGGCCAATCCTTTTGAAAAAGACACAAAATTGATTGACACAGCGAGTCTGAAAATTCCGAAAGCGCCTAAAAAAATCGTTACGCCTGCGAACGAATTAAAAATGATTGATGAAGTTAATGCTTTAAGAAACAGCGATTGCCGCTTATTGCAAAGTAAAAACTATGAAGTCTTTTTTGCAAGAGCAAAAGAAATTCCAAATGTTCTTCATGAAATTGGCCGTTTACGCGAAATTACGTTCCGCGAAGTTGGTGAAGGAACCAATGAATCTATCGATATCGATAAATTTGATCAATATTATCACCACATGTTTTTATGGGATGATGAGACCAAAAAAATTGCCGGCGCTTACCGCATGGGATTAGGGTCTGAAATTTATCCAAAATATGGAATTGAAGGTTTCTACTTAAATGATCTTTTCAGGTTTGAACCTGAATTGCATGATATGATGCATAAATCTATCGAAATGGGACGTGCTTTTATCATTAGGGATTATCAGCAAAAACCGATGCCTTTGTTCTTGTTATGGAAAGGTATTATCCATACAACGCTGCGTTATCCGGAACATAAATATTTATTGGGCGGGGTAAGTATAAGCAATCAATTTTCTGATTTCTCTAAATCGTTAATGATTGAATTTATGAAGTCTAACTATTACGATCCGTACATTGCGCAATATATTCATCCAAAGAAAGCTTACAAAGTAAAACTGAAAGACGCTGATAAAGATTTCATCTTTGATGAGGCTGAATCTGACTTAAACAAATTCGATAAAATCATTGATGAGCTGGAACCAGGAAATTTACGTTTACCGGTTTTAATTAAAAAGTATATCAAACAAAATGCGCGTGTAGTTGCTTTTAACGTTGATCCATTGTTTAATAATGCCATAGACGGTTTAATGTACATTAGAATCGCTGATATTCCTGAAAGCACTATGAAACCAGTTATAGAGGAATTTCAAATAGAATTAGAGCGTAAATTATCCGAGAAAGAAGATTAATGAAATCTGATATAAAACACAAAAACCCGTTTCGAATATGAAACGGGTTTTTTTATTACATTTTTTTTTAAATCTAACTATTCTTGTCCAATCTGATTGATTTCTTCAAGTTGATTTTTAGGATCAGAACCATATTCATTTGGTCCTTTTTCCCCTTCTGTACACATTAAAATTATGTTGTATATCGGAATAAGAATGAACCAACCGCTTTTTCCAACATCATGTACTCTTCTTACTGCAACAGCAATTCCTGGTATTAAGACCGCTAGACTATAAATATTTCCAATTAATGCTAATTGTGGAGAAACTAATCCGGCAATAAAACCAAGAACAAAAGCAATGATAAAATTAACTAAAAAGAACATCCAATATTCTTGTCTTCTGGCTCTTCCGTTAAAATTTGCGTAGTTTTCAAAAACTACCTTTTTGTACATTTCAAACATAAATTAATTTTTTTAAATTTTCCCTACTCTCTGGATTTTCGGTTACTCCTTTAATTTAATCAACTACAAGAATAAGATTATTTATTATCAAATCCTGCATCTAAAAGTCTATTTAGTAATAATAAAAGACTTAATCAAAAAGAAATCCCATTCGCAAGAATGGGATTTGTATGATTTAGAACCAGCCTTTCTTACCAACCTGGTACGTCTGGTAAAACTCTTCGTCTGTTTTTGTCAGGTATATAATACCTTCGATAAGACCAATTAAACTACCTAATCCACATAAAAGATTAAGAAGTATCTGAATTATTCCTTCTTTAGTATAACCTAAATAAAATTTATGAATTCCTAAAGCTCCGATCAGAATTCCTAAAATTCCTGCAACAACTTTTTTATTTTCTTCTCTCGGTGCTTGTGGAGTATTCCACGATTCTGGTTTTGTAGTTTCCATAGTTTATATATAATTTATTGTAATTCGACTTTACCAATTTCATTAATCTCTTCTGTTTCATTTTTAGGATCCGGACCGTATTGGTTTGGGCCACGATTACCTTCTGTACAGAATAAGATTAAAATCCAGATTCCTCCAATAAACGGAATAAAAGCAACGAAATAAAACCAACCGCTTTTTCCAACATCATGCAATCTTCTTACAACTACTCCCAAACCAGGTAAAAGTGTAGCTAAAGCATAAAGACCAAAAAGAACATAACCGATAATTCCTCCCGTAAGTGCATCTCCAAAAACACTTCCGATTATAACTCCTATAACTACTAATAAAATAGAAATTAAACCATTAGCAAGGGCAAAATACCAATATTCGCTTCTTCTTGCACGGCCTTTAAAATTTGCATAGTTTTCAAAAATCACCTTTTTGTACCATTCAATCATAATAAATTAGTTAGTTGACTCCTACTCTTTCGGATTTTCGGTTACTCCATCAATTTTAAAAACCCGTCTTTATTTAGATTGATTCTTAAAATTCAGGAGCAATATTATTAAAAATTAACAAATAAAACTAATTATCGATATGATATTTAGAAGAAAAGGCTCGTTATTAAAATCCAAAACAAACGTTAAGAAACTTCATAAAGCACTTTAATTTTATCTACAATTACCTGAGCCAGTCGTTCATGGCTTTCAAACGTCCACCCTGCAATATGAGGAGTCAATAAAGCATTTTTAGCTTCCAGTAAATACTGGAATGCGTCGGGGGTATTTTTGTCCTGAAAAAGGGTTTCAAAAGATAGTTTTTCATACTCCAGAACATCCAATCCTGCTCCCAGAATCTTTTTAGACTTCATGGCTTCAACTAAATCTGCTGTGACTATATTTTTACCGCGCGAAGTATTTATAATCCAAAATGGCTTTGAAAATGCATTTATAAAATCGGCATTTACCATTTTGTCTGTTTCGGGCGTCCATGGAAGATGCAGACTTAAGACATCTGCATTTTTTTGTAATTCCTCTAACGAAACTTGTTGGGCGTTTTCATCTCCTACATGATCCAAAATATCATAGCATAAAACCTTAGTGTCAAAACCACGTAGTTTTTTCGCAAAAGCTTTACCCATATTTCCATATCCAATAATTCCGACTGTTTTTAAATCCAGTTCATGTCCACGATTACTTTCCCGATTCCAGTGTCCGGCTTTTATTTCGGCGTCGGCCTGATTCAGATTATTAAACAATGATAAAATTACGCCAAGAGTATGTTCTGCAACAGCGTTGCGATTACCTTCAGGTGCCGCTATCAGACTGACTCCCTTACTTTCTGCATACTCACAATCAATACTTTCCAGGCCTGCTCCAACTCTGGCAATAAATTGCAAATTGGTAGCCTTATCCAAAAAAGTCTTGTCAATTTTAAAACGGCTTCGAATTACAATTCCGTTATAATCCTGAATTTTCGCTTCTATTTCTTCTTTACTCGATTTAAAATCCGCATGATTTTCAAAACCTGCTTCTTCCAACTGTCCCCAAAGTATTGGATGGTTACTGTCTATATGTAAAATTTTAGTGCTCATTTTTTTTCATTTAATGTGAAACAAAAATACACCTTATTCTTTAGTATTGAATTTGAAAAATCAACTTCACATTCAAACAAAATGTAGTAAATTTTTTATTGAACATATTTTTTTTAACTTTGAAGGTACTGCATATTTGCATTAAATCGCATACAACTTATAAATCTTCTGAACTTTTTACAATGAAACTCACCAAAACTTTTAAAGCCTTTTTTGAAAATGAAAAATCCGGAGGAATTATTTTATTGTTTGTAACAATACTGTCACTTCTACTGGCAAATTCTTCTTTTCAAGTACCTTACATTTCATTTTGGGAAAAAGATTTGGGAGGACATTCCCTTACACATTGGATAAATGATGGTTTGATGACGATTTTCTTTTTACTAATTGGTTTAGAATTAGAACGCGAAATATATCATGGAGAATTATCGAATATAAAAAACGCATCATTGCCGATAATGGCAGCATTTGGCGGAATGTTTATTCCTGCCTCGATATTTCTGGCTTTAAATTACGGAACAGCAACACAAAATGGAGCAGGAATACCAATGGCTACTGATATTGCTTTTGCAATTGGAATTTTATCATTGTTAGGAAATAAGGTTCCCGCATCGTTAAAAATATTTTTAACTGCGCTTGCTGTTATTGATGATTTGGGTGCTATAATTGTTATTGCTGTTTTTTATACGACTTCAATCTCATTTTTAAATCTTGCGATTGCTTTAGGAATTTGGGGTTTTCTTTTTATTTTGAACCGAAAAAAAGTTTACAATATCATTCCGTACTTAATTGGCGGAATTGCCATGTGGTATTTTATGCTAAACTCTGGTGTTCATGCAACGATTACAGGGGTAATTTTAGCATTTGTCATTCCGTTTGGAGATGGCGGAGAAAAATCAACTTCATACCGATTGCAACACTTTTTACACAAACCTGTTGCATTATTCATACTTCCCCTTTTTGCGGTTGCAAATACATGTATCGAAATAAATTCTGACTGGCATTCTGAGTTAAGTCATCCTAATGCACTGGGTATTATTTTCGGCCTGTCGGTAGGAAAACCAATCGGTATTTTGCTTTTCTCCTTTATAGGAGTCAATGCCGGGATTTGCAGTTTACCTAAAAGCCTGAAGTGGACACATATCCTGGGCGCTGGAATGTTGGGCGGAATTGGGTTCACAATGTCCATTTTCATTACCATATTAGCATTTAAGGATCCGGAAATAATTGTATTCTCAAAAATTGCAATTCTGATCGCTTCTGCTCTTGCGGGGATTTTTGGGTTTGTTTATTTGAAATATTTGTTAACGAGAAAAAAAATTAAAAAGACATGAATACTCAAAAAACACTCTTCTATATCGCTATCTCTATTTTTGTTTTGGCCTGCAACAATAAAATACCGGAAGCTAGCATTGAAAAATCTGAATCAGATGAATCTGCTGCTCTTCAAATAAATAAAGACGAAAATTCGATTGAAGGAATTTATATTACCCAAGCAGATCCAGGCAATAGCAGTGAATGCAAAGTTTCTGTCGAAATAATTAAAACAGAAGACGGTTACAATTATATCTTCAAAACAAAATCGAAAAATTTAAAAGGCATCGCTTTGCTTGAGACCACAGAATCTGGAGAAAAAACCGTAGTTTTAAAAGGTATTAAATGGGATTACTACGAAGGAGATATTAACAACGAAGAAGAAAACGATTCAATTTCCAGATCAGGTTCTAAAGAAATGGAAACTCCTGTTGACATCGGTGCCACTTATGTAAAAGATACTCTCACCATTCAGAATTATGGGAACGCGATGAATTCGTATACTAAGATTGAGGAATGCGGAAGAAAATATATTCAATTGATAAAAAAATAAAATTCCAAATTCCAACTTAATATTGGAGTTTGGAATTTAAAATATATAATCTTTTTTAAACTATCCCTTTATCTGTTTTAGAGAGGTTTTGATTCCTTTGATCAAGGACGAACTAAAGCCATTATGCTCCATTTCGTTCAAACCAACAATTGTGCAGCCTTGTGGTGTTGTAACTCGGTCAATTAATTGTTCCGGATGTACTTTTTCTTCTAACAGCATTTTTGCGGCACCTTTTACAGTTTGGGCAGCGATTGCCAAAGCCGTGTTAGAATCGAAACCAATCTCAATTCCTGCCTGCATAGAGGCGCGAATGTAGCGTAATGCATATGCAGTACCACATGCACCCAAAACTGTCGCTGCATCCATCAATTTTTCATCAATTACCGGGGCAGTTCCTAAATCCTGAAACAAGTCAACAATTGGCAATGCTTTTTCTCTGTCTTTTTCAGGAAAAGAAATACAGGTTGCCGATTCTCCAAACTGCGCTGCAATATTTGGCATAATACGCACTACTGGATATTCGTTATTTGTTTTGGTTTGCAGCATATCCAAAGATAATCCACTTACCGCAGAAGCAATTGTTTTGTTTTTTATTACAGGCAAAATTTCGGCAAAAACCGTATCTACCTGATAAGGCTTAATGGTTAAAATTACCACATCAGCTTCCTGAATGTTATGTTTGTTGTCTGAAGATACTGTGATTCCGTATTCTGCCAGATATTGAATACTGGCTGTATTTCTTCTTGTGACTGTGACCTGATTGCTTTTCGAGAATTTTACAATTCCCAGGGCGATAGAAACGCCAAGGTTTCCTCCTCCAATAATGTGTACTTTCATCTTGGTTGGTTTTAATTTATTTTAGGCTGATTAACAGCATATTTTCCCGTCACAAATTACAGAGATTTTATAGATTTTAAATCACTATAACAAATGAATTTGTGCCAAAAATCTAAAACCCGAGAATCATTTTTGCTACTCCGAAATAAAGCATAATTCCAAAAACGTCATTGGTAGTTGTTATAAATGGACCCGTCGCAATTGCCGGATCGATTTTGTTTTTATGAAGGAAAAGCGGCACTAAAGTTCCTAAAGTTGCAGCAAACAATATTACAACAATCATCGAAATTGAAATCGCCACTCCTACTAGATACTGACCATACATAAGTGAATGGTATCCTAAAAGAAGCAATGAAATAATACTACCCGAAATCATCGATACAGTAATTTCTTTACTAAAATAACTTCGGCTAAATTCTTTTAAAGTTCCGTTTGCTAAACCTTGAACTACGATTGCCGATGCCTGAACACCAATATTTCCGGCAGTAGCCGAAAGTAAAGGCACAAAAATAATTAAGGTTGAATATTTTTGAAAAGCTGTTTCATTGTCTTTCAAAACAAAAGAAGCTACAATTTCAATCACCATCCCTATTAAAAGCCATGGCAAACGTGCTTTTGTCAATTCCAGAACGCTGTCATTAGTTTCAATATCCTGTGTAATACCGGCCGCTAACTGGTAATCTTTGTCAGCTTCATCCTTTATTACGTCTACGATATCGTCAATGGTAATTCTTCCGACCAAACGTCCTAATTCGTCTACAACCGGAATAGCTTCCAAATCGTATTTTTGCATGATACGTGCTACCTCAACATCTTCGGTATCTACATTTACAAAATTTAATTTACGAATATAGACGTCTCCGATTTGTGTTTTTGTTGAAGATGTTAGTAAATCTTTTAATGATAATCTTCCTTTTAAGCGGTTTTCATCATCAACAACATATATAGAATGTACTCTCGATACGTTTTCTGCCTGAATACGCATTTCTTTCACGCAAGTCAGTACATTCCAGTTTTCATTTACTTTTACCAGCTCCTTTCCCATCAGACCACCGGCCGAATTTTCATCATAACGCAATAACTCAACGATATCTTTTGCGTGCTCAACGTCATTCAACTCCGAGATTACTTCTGCTTTTATTTCCTGCGAAAGTTCTGCGATAATATCAGCAGCATCATTGGTTTCAAGCTCATCAAGCTCTTCGGCGATTTCTTTTGGTGAAAGTCGGCTTAAGATATTCTCACGCAGATCATCTTCTAATTCAAGAAGAATTTCGGCTGTTTTATCACTATCTAAAACTTTAAAAATGTAGGTTGCTTCGTCAAAATCCAGTTCATCAAGGATTTCGGCAATATCGGCGTGGTGCAGGTCATTAAGTAAAACTTCAAGTTCTTTGTCGTTTCTCTTAACGATATGCTCTTCTAACTGCTGGATTAATTCTTTGCTAACTTTGAACTCCATCGGCTTCTATTTTTTGAGTCAAAACAATAAATTCATCAACGCTAAGCTGCTCCGGTCGAAGATCAAAGATAGTGTCTTCTCGCAATTTATCTGATAAATTTAATGTTTTCAAACTGTTACGTAATGTTTTTCGTCTTTGCTGAAAAGCAGTTTTTACAACTGTAAAAAACAACTTTTCACCACAAGGAAGACTGTAATCTTCCTTTCGGGTCATTTTCATCACACCCGACTTGACCTTGGGCGGAGGAATAAAAACATTTTCGTCAACAGTAAATAAATACTCTGTATTATAGAAAGCCTGAGCCAAAACGGATAAGATTCCGTACGCTTTTGAGCCTTTTTTCTCGCAGATTCGTTCTGCAACTTCTTTTTGAAACATTCCCGAAAATTCGGGAATCTGGTGTTTAAACTCTAAAGTCCTGAAAACAATCTGAGTCGAAATATTATATGGAAAATTTCCTATAATAGCGAATTGTTTGTTTTCATACACTTCATTTATATTGTATTTCAGAAAATCCTTAGAGATAATCTGATCTTTTAGTTTTGGATAGTTTTCACCTAAATATGCTACAGATTCGGTATCAATTTCGATCACGTGCGTATTAATTGGCTTATCAAGCAAATATTTAGTAAGCACACCCATCCCCGGTCCTATTTCTAAAACCTCTTCATATCCTTTTAAGCTCAGAGTATCGGCAATTGCTTTTGCTATGCTTTCGTCTTTAAGGAAATGCTGTCCTAAATGTTTTTTGGCTTTTACTTTTTCCATTATATGTTTTATTTGCCGCGAAGGCACTATGGTTCTTTTGCCACGAAGACACTAAGACACCAAGTTTATTTTTTCTCTTTTTTGCCACAAAGGCTCAAAGCCACAAAGTTCTATTTTTTACTATTCCGATCAATCACAATCTGGAAATTATCCTTGTTTTTATCTACTTTAATTCTTTATAGGAAACTTGCTCATTCTCTCACTAAGACGCAAAAAGCTATAAAACCTTTCTACCTTCGACAACTTCAAAAATTCCTCATACTGCTGTCTATTGCTTTCTTCTTTTGTTTGAAATCGAATTTCCATACTATTTTTTTTAATGAAACTGGAAAACCTACACTGTAGCTAAGTTAATGTTCTGAAATAACTTCCAGTTCTGTTCTAAATGAAAGCATTTTATCGGCAAATAATTCCAAAGCCTCTCTGTCAAATTTCGGTTGATCCTCAAGATAATATTTTTCCAAAATGCCTTTATTATCTGTTGTGTATTGTACAGAATAGGTAATTCCTCCCATTTCTTCTTCAATTAAGACTTTTACTATTCTTGCAGATGAAAACTTGTTTGTAGCCAGAATTTCTGGTATGTGTTTTTCCTGCATCCATTTTAACCATTGGTCATGAACGCTTTCGTGTATATTTGTAGTAACGTTATAAATAATCATTTTTTTAGATTTTAGATCTTAGATTTTAGATCTTAGATTCCTATAAAAAATCTAAAATCTGAACTCTAAAATCTGAATTATAAATTCTTGTCTCCTCTCAACTCTCTGTATTTTTTTCTTGCATCAACAAAATAGATACTATCCTGATGGTTAAAAATCACTTTTTCATATAAAGGTTTTGCCTTTTCTGTATCTTTTAATTCGTCGTTATAAATTTCTGCCGAAAAAAACAGTGCTTCATCTACATAAATTCCGTCGCTGTGATTATCGATTATCTGTTGGTATTGGCTTAAAGCTGAACTATAATCTTTCAGGCTTTCATATATTTTACCTAAACGCAACATTGTTACAGCTTCTATTTCCTGTCCTTTAAAATTCTTCAAAACATTCTGAAACTGAGCAATAGCTTCGGGTTTCTTATTTTGGTAAATCAGAAAATCTCCTTTTGCAAATTGCTTTAACGCTGTTTGTGTGGAGTCTGCAACTGTATTATCATTGATCAGTAAAAAATATTCCAGGGCGTCATTGGCAATCAATTGTGTGTTGGCTGACTTCAATTCTTTGAATTGTTTTAAAGCCCATTCAAAATCAGTTTTATAATAGCTTGTTTTTGCTGCTTTTAAACTCGCTTCATGCGACATGATATCATTCTTAAGATCTAACTGAATCTGCGAATAATAAATCAATGCCTGATTGAACTTTTCTTCCAAAAGCAAAATGTCACCAAGTTCCATTTTGGCATCTGCTCTTTGGTATTCGTTCAGATTAAGATCTAATGCTTTTTTTATTACTGCCTTGCCTTCTTCCGGTTTTTTTAAATTAAAAGCCAGAAAGTGTGCCTGAATAATTTGCAAAGATAAGCTAAATGGAGTTATTTCATAGGTAGTAAGCAATTGCTGCAATTCTGCGTTTATTGCGGGGTAGTCTTTCTCCTGAGATTTAGCAATTTTAATTTCCATTAAACGTGCATTTGTCTGAATCAGCAAATCTATGTCTTTGGTGTTTGCCAGAATAAAATTTAAAATTTCTGCAGCTGTTTCGGTATCATCTTCATTTAATGCAAACTGACTAAGGTTAACTATACTGATTAGCGATTCTGGTTCTCTTTTATAAATGGCTTTTTCCTGAATAAATGCTTTTCCGAATTCTTTTTGCTGTACATAAAACCAGCTTAGGTAATGATTCCAAAAAACATCCTGATCTTTCTGCGTTCTAAGTATTAATGCTTTTCGCATGGCATCCTTAAAAGCGGTATTATCTGTTTCACCATTCATAAAACGAGCTAACTGCGTTTGAATCAGGTTTGAATTTTGCGGATTTTTATACGATTCTGTCAACAAAAGATCAATCATCTGATCCGTCTTTCCGATCTGCCCATACAACATTCCGATCTGAAAATTAAAATTATAGTTGGGCTGAATTTCCATTGCCGTCTCATACGCTTTTAAGGCATATTCTAACAAAACCTTTTTTTCAAAAGAGCTTGCGATACCGTAAACATCATTTGGATTGGTTTTTATTTTTTCTAATGCCTGATCGTAATAATTTTTGGCTTTGGAATCGTTTTTTTGAAGTTGAAAATTATATCCCAATTCCACAAGGAAAACACCTTGTTTGTATCGGTTGTATCTTTCCTGAATTGCTTTTTGGGCTATATCAAACTGTTGCAGCTGCTGATAGCAATCTACTGTTCGCAAAAAATACTGCGTATTGGATGGTGAAGCATTTAAAAGCTGTTCGTAACTGACTTTAGCTTTTTCGAAATCGCCTTTATCGTAGTAATATTGAGCCAATTGCTCATTTTGAGAAAATATAAGGCCTGACCACAACAAAACGATATAGATAAAGATGTTTTTCATATTTCAGTTTTTCCGGGTGTGGTTTCAGTTGTAATTGAGAAACCTAACAGATTTTAATAGCCTGTTAGGTTATTCTTAATTACTATAAAATTAATCTATAATATCAAATCCGCAGTAAGGGCGTAAAACTTCTGGAATTACGATTCCTTCCGGCGTTTGGTAGTTTTCTAAAATTCCTGCCAGAACTCTTGGCAAAGCCAATGAGCTTCCGTTTAGTGTGTGTGCCAATTGATTTTTTCCGTCTTTGTCTTTAAAACGTAATTTAAGGCGGTTTGCCTGAAACGTTTCGAAGTTAGAAACTGAACTAATTTCTAACCAGCGATCCTGTGCGGTAGAAAACACTTCAAAATCATAGGTCAAAGCTGAAGTAAAACCCATATCTCCGCCACAAAGACGCAAGATACGGTATGGCAATTTCAATTCCTGAAGAATATTCTTTACATGTTCTACCATTCCATCAAGTGCTTCGTAAGACTTGTCAGGATGTTCGATACGTACAATTTCTACTTTGTCAAATTGATGTAAGCGGTTTAAACCTCGCACGTGTGCTCCATAAGAACCTGCTTCACGACGGAAACAAGGCGTATAAGCTGTATGTAAAACAGGCAATTCGCTTTCGTTTAAAATCACATCGCGGAATAAATTCGTAACCGGAACCTCAGCAGTTGGAATCAGATACAGGTCATCTATAGTAGAATGGTACATTTGTCCTTCTTTATCCGGTAATTGTCCTGTTCCGTAACCTGAAGCTTCGTTTACCAAATGCGGTACCTGAACTTCATTATATCCTGCAGCTGTATTTTTGTCTAAAAAATAATTGATTAAAGCACGCTGCAAACGGGCACCTTTTCCTTTATAAACCGGAAATCCTGCGCCTGTTATTTTTACACCCAATTCAAAATCTATAATGTCGTATTTCTTCACCAGTTCCCAGTGCGGCTGTGCCCCTTCGTGCAGAACCGGAATATCGCCTTCCTGAAAAACGTTAAGATTATCATCCGGTGTTTTTCCTTCGGGAACAATATCTGCCGGAAGATTTGGTAATGTGTATAATTTGTTTGTTAATTCGACGGCCAAAGCTTCTGCTTTTTCGCCCAATTCCTTGCTTTTTTCTTTTAATGAAACTGTTTTTTCTTTCAGGATTGCAGCTTTAGATTTCTCTCCGGCTTTCATCAGTTCTCCTATATCTTTGGACAATTTATTAGATTCAGATAAAGTATTGTCTAATTCTACCTGCGCAGCACGACGGTTTTCATCTAATTGCACCACTTCTTCAACAACGCTTTTAGCATCGATATTTCGTTTTGCCAAAGCCTTGATTACTTTCTCCTGATTTTCTCTAATAAATGCGATTTGTAACATAGCTTGATTTTTGTAACTATTGTATTTTTTTATAATGGAAGCAAATTTAAGGAAATGTTTGTTAAGATTGGGGACAAACTTACAGGTAAAAAAGATTTTCACAGCGTTAACCATATCGATTGCAGAGATTCTCTAAAAATATAGCATAATTTCTACGTTTCTTTACGTTTCCTTTGTGAATCCATCATAAATAAAATGCCCAAAACTCGACACAACTTTAAACTCCTAAGGCTATTTATATATATTTGTTTAAATATTTACAATTATGAAAAAAACATTACTTCTGATTTTACTATCTTTTTCAATGGTTATTACAAGTTGTAACCAACAAACTATTATAAGTTATAACAATACTATCGTTAAAGCACACTCTGTTTTGATTAGCACTAATGAAGATTTTTTTGCAAAAAGCCGAACTTATTTTGGAAAACCTGAATCAAAAAAGGAGTTCCTTCAATTAATTGAAGAAACAAAAATTAAAATAGCCGAAGGAAGAAAACCTGTTGATGAGCTTGTTGAATTTGAGGACCATGGTTTAAGAAAAACTATTTTAGAAATGTATTCTAATAGTCAGAATACTATGGACATCTTTAAAACATATGCTGATATGATCACTTCACCCGGACATGAAACTCTAACAGCTGATTTGCTTGAGAGAGAATATTCAAAACTTATTGAATTAGATCAACTGATTAAAGAGTTGCAAGTTCAATATGCATACTATAACAAAACTGAGTTAAGATAGTTATTATGCTCTCTTGATTTCATGTCCGACAAATTCTTCCAGAGCAGTAAACATTTCATCTACAGAAAGCACTTCTGTATCTGGATGAGTTTTTAGAAACGTTGCGTTTAATTCGGCCAGATTCTCATCCAGTTCAAAAAACAAATCATTATTGAGCAAATCACGAAACGGATTTGGCCCGTCAAATTTTGCTTTTAGGAATTTACCAAGCTTAACAGAACTTTGTAAACGCAATTTTCTGTTTTGCTCCTGGAATAAAGCCAAATGCTTTTCGGCACCAATTAATGCCAGGCCTTCTTCTATTAATTCATTCAGTTCCTTGTTCCAACCCGAATCATAAACAAATTTTGAAAAATTGCCTTCTGTGTATTTTGAAGTATAATAATCTAAATAATAACTCATTAACGCGTCTTCGTGAATTAAATCATCGTCTATTTTTTCTTCACGCATCAGGTTAATTACCGAAATATTAGAATTTATGATATCCTGAGGATTGTTACTGTTTACTGCGGTTTCTGAAATTATGATTCTGCCGAATTCCATTTTGAGTTGTTTAATGTGTCTGGTGCAAATTTCGGAGAAAATAATGGAGAAAAGAAATGGTTTTTGAATATAAAAAAAACAGCAGTAAACTTTTGCTTACTGCTGTCTCATATTTTATGCTAAAAAAGCTTTTAGAATCTCTCTACACTAAAGCTGCCTTCTGTAACTGTAAATGTTTTATCACCCTGAGTTCCTGAAAAATTGAATGTTCCTTCGATTCTTTCAGTAACCTTAGTAATCGTAATTGTTCCGGATGTTGCATTGGCATTATTAAATTCTGGCATAAAAGAAAAATTTGCCTGATAAGTTGTAGTAAGGTTTGACAAATCAAAAACTACATTATGGGTTCCAACGGTTGCGTTTAACGGCAGCCATAAAGTAACTTTTTTATACGTATCATCAATTCCTTCCGTTCCGGAAATATTTATACTCTCAGAAGAAGAAAATTCTGGTTCATAAGTATACTCTTTTTCTTTGTACTTGAATTTGATAAAATCTGTTGTTGGGTTTTCATTTTCGTCATCCTTAGAATCATCACTACTACACGACGTTGACATTGCTAATGTAAATATAGCAATGGCAAAAAACATAATTCTTTTTAAATTTTTCATTTTGGCTTTGTTTTAATTTTTAATTCTCACAAATATATACTTATTACTACAAGGAAATTGTTAACAGATATGTTTTTGAAATGCAAAAGGTTCAAATAGTTATCTGAAAAAACTAAGAAATGGTGTTAATAACCTATCCTTAAAATTGAAATTAAATTTCCAAATCAAACGAAATGAAATAGTTAGTCCAAAATTTTTACCCACCAATCATTTTCACAAAATAAAAACAATAAAAACCTTAATAAAACCATACTTTAGCACCTTTTTATACCAAAAACAAACGTTATTCCAGAATTTTATGAAAAAAACTCTACTTTTTTTATTTGCTTTTGTATGTGTTTTATCCAGTTGTTCAAGTGAAGCCGTGAGCTGCTATTTGCCTGATATTACAACAACAAGCAATTCACCGCTTGTTCCGGGTGGAACATTACAACTAAAAACTCCTTTTGAGGATAATCCTGAATTAAATTATGTCTGGACAGGACCAAACAACTTTCAATCAAATCTTCCCAATCCAATTATTGAGAATGTTACTGTTGCAATGGCAGGGGAATACAAATTAAAAACTACCAAAGGGATTTGTGAAAGTCTGGAATCCTCAACTCTTGTTGAGATTAATACTCCGAATATTCCATGCAACCCCAACAAAAATACCATAACCTTTGAGGGTGGTTCTTTTGCACCGCTTACTTTTTCGGTATATACTTCAAATTACAACACCAATTTCAAAATTAATGCTGGGAATTTAAAAGGTGATCTTACGATAGAATTTGCAAGTGAAGAAAGACCTGCTCCGGGAATTTACAGAATTTGCCCAGATTGCCCAACTTCATTCATGGAAAAGGATCAGGTTTGTATAAGTTTCAATTACATTGAATATTCTGTTGCCAGAGAAGGTTTGGTCTATCTGTCATCATCAAACGGAAAACTTACCGCTGTTTTCTGCAACGTAATTTTCACACCTTCTATTTTTACTTTGAATTCATCAGCAAATTTAACGGAGAATTAAAATGAAAAAGTTATTACTAATTCTTCTTTTTGTTTGTTCATGTTCGTTTGCGCAATCATCTTATATTGTTGATAAAAAAGGAAACAAGTCACTTGTTAGGGATGAACTTACTCAGGTGATACTGATTGATAAGAGAATATCTTATGTAAATGTTGGAAAGAGCTGGGAAAAGTATATTAAGTTCGAAGATCTGGATTATGCTTTTTTGGGTCTTAGCTACTTAAAATCATTTCACTTAAACCAAAAAAAACGAGCTAAAGTATATTTTGTATTTGCAGAAAAAGAAGATAAAAAACTTATCGGTGTTGCTATAACTGTTACATCATCTACTTCTACTGGCAGAATGATGTCTTCAAAAACATATTATGAACTCTATGTCATTGATAATAGCGAAACTATAATAGATCAAATTGATGCAACATCAGGAGGATCAGATGAAAACATAGAACTTCGGGGAAAAATTGCTCCGATGATCAGAAAGCATTTTTCTGATTGTCCTGAAGTAATGTCAAAACTTCAGAAATATGACGTTGCCGACGAGGAAAACAGAACAATTCTATCCTTCATTTCTGACACTGATTATATTGAATGCAAATAAAATTTTAAACATGAAAAAACTAACAATACTTATTACTATATTCTTTTTTAATTTATCTATATACAGTCAGGCCCCAAGAGGTGTTTATTTTGCAGCTGGTTTTAACCAGACAGATTTAAAATCATCTTATTTACTGAGCGAAGGTAAACCTGGTTTTTATGCATCGGTAAATATGCTTATGGGCTATCATGAAAATTATAATTATCAACTGGAAATTGGCTACAAACAAAATAATTTGGATGTAAAATATGTAGAAGGCGATTTTAGTGAAGCAAAAACATCAAAATACAAATACGCTGATTTTAATTTTGGGCTTTATTTAAACTATTACATTTTAAAACCTGAAGAAGATGAGTTCTTCGTAGGGCCACAGGCAGGTGTTTTTGCATCACTAGTAGATCCGCTTACACCATCAAAAGGTGCAGATGTTACGGGGCAATATTATTTACCTTATTTGCTGGATGAAAATGATTTATCAAATTCTTCTAAAATTAATTATGGTGTTGGCCTTGGTGTAACGGGAGGATATAATCGTTTTAGATTTGACTTAAGATACAGCTTAGGACTAGCCAATACTTTAGCAAATGTTGAAGTAAACAGTTATAATGAAACCAATACTTACACCGGACCGTCTCTTACTGGTAAAACCAATTCTTTGACATTTGGAATAAGCTATAAAATATTTGCTTTCAAAAAGTAGTCAATTAAATTTTAGTTCTTTTACAAGTATCAAAAAAGCAAGTGTTTTTTTCTCTTCTAATTTGCAAAAATATTTTTATATTAGTTTAAAAATCAAAACATTATTAAAAAAAGCCAACGCAACCTTTTAGATAAAAGTATATCTGTTAATAAATACAAATCACACAAAGTGGGTTGCATTTATAACCAAAAACTAAAACCATGAAACAGATTATTTTATTATTTAGCATTTTATTTTTATTAATAGGTTGCAGCAGTGATGACTCAGAAGCATCAGAGGTAGAATTTTCAGTAATCGGTCAGGGAAATCATTATAACGGGAATTTCGAAAATCCCAAAGCAAATCTGGTTATTAAAAATAATGATCAGTGGACTATTTTGAAAAATCATCTGACCTCTTATTCAATAGCTCAACTGAACGAAACTAATATTGATTTTAACAAGTATTTGTTATTGCCGTTGTTGATGAAGTACGCCACAGTGGAGGATATTCTATCGATATTACAAAAATTAGTCAAACTGACAGAAGTATAATTGTCAAAGTAGAACAGCTTAAAAAAGGAGATTTTACTTCTATAATAACCCAGCCTTTTCATATTGTCAAAATTGCAAAGACAGGAAAAAAAGTGGTTTTTAAATAACCCAATTCACTAAGATGAAAAATATTCTAAAAAAACTAACCCTGTTTTTCATCTTAGGAATTTTCTACATTTTTGGCGGAATCATTTACGCTATCATTCTTATAACCGGAAATTCTGCCCAGGACGGATTACTTGGAATCTATATTCTTTTTAGTATAATTCCGGTTTTTATACTTTTACTATTCGAAAGATTCCTGGTTCGAAAATTTGGCAGCCAAAAAGTTAATCAGACACAATTTTATTTTGTATTATTTATAGTAATTTTATGGATTATTAGAGCAATCGCAAATTTGTGATTTTCTTCTTCGTTTAAAGTAATTCTGAAAAATCCATTTATGAAAGAAAGAACAGCATTAGAATATTATGTGTTAGATGTGTTTTCAAATACAAGTTACAAAGGAAATCCTTTGTCAGTTGTTTTTACAGATGGCGATTTAGAATTAGAAGTTTATCAAAATATTGCCAAGGAGTTTGGCTATTCAGAAACTTCTTTTGTTTATTATTCAGATGCACAAAAAGCGCTTAATGTGCGTTCCTTTACTCCTATCGGTTTTGAAATTGATGGTGCCGGGCATAATTTACTGGGTGCCGTTGCCGGAGCTTTATTAAAAAAAATGCCAATATTTCAGGATCAGGACGAAAACAATCGTTTTGTAATGATGAAAAATGCTCCGATTCCGCTAACGGTAAGTTTCGATCCTGTCACAGGAGATCCGATTGTGCAAATGCATCAAAAACAAGCTGTCATTAAACATCAGGTTCCTACTTATAAAATAGCTATAGCGTTAGGTTTTAAAATCGAAGATTTAGAAATCGATATGTTGGTTCCTACTGTAGTACAAACTGAAGTTTCGCATACTATGGTTCCTGTAAGAAACAGCCAGTTACTCAACGAATGCATTCCGGATAGTAAACTCTTAATCGAAATCTCAAAAGAGTATCAATTCGAGGGATTTTATTGTTTTTCCATTTCAGATGAAAATCAGGATCACATCGTCGAAGCCCGCTTTTTTAACCCAATAATTGGTATAGAAGAAGATCCTGCAACAGGAACAGCAGCTGGTCCGCTAATTGCTTTTTTAACAAAAAACAGATATGCACAGGTTAATAAGGAATATAAAATTCTTCAGGGTGTCAAATTAAACCAGCCTTCTGTAATAGAAGTAATGGACCGCGGAAAAGATGTTTTGGTTGGCGGTTCTTCGATTATTACAATGCGTGGGGAGCTTTATTTATAATAAATTTATTATATTTTCATTTGTCAGGCTGAGCGGAGTCGAAGCACATTTGTTGAGTAGCTTTGCGGGCTTCGACTCCGCTCAGCCTGACAATATGTACTCAAAACTTAGAATCATTTCCAGGAAAAATTATAAAAAAAGCTGCATCAAAGAATGCAGCTTTTTTTATTGAGGTCAGAAAACAAGATTTCTTAATTCGTTTTCATAGGCGGTAAGTCAAACGCGACAGAATCGTGTTCGAAGTTATTACGGTGTCCTCCATCGCAGAAAGGTTTGTTTGCAGATAATCCGCAACGGCAAAGTCCTAGTGCAGATCTTCCTTGTAGTCCGTAAACTGTTCCTTCTGAATCCATAATTTCAAAATCACCTTCGATTTTTATAGATCCGTTTTTATTAATGATAAGTTTTGTCTTGCTCATAAGATTGTCTTTGTTTTTTCGAGAGCAAAGGTTGCAAAATATATCCTTATTTGTGAGTCTCAAACGTAGTTTAAACTGGTTCTATTTTATGGAGTTGTTTCACATAGATGCACGAAGGTATTTCGCAGAGATTCGCTAAGTTTTTTTATTGGATTTCCGTAATAGAATCTCGCAAAGTCGCAGAGGCGCAAAGTTTCTAAGTTTTTAGTACACATTTGTCAGGCTGAGCGGAGTCGAAGCCCCGCAAAATGATTCAGCAAATGTGGCTTCGACTCCGCTCAGCTTGACAAACCATATCAAATTTTCTTCGCGCCTCTGCGACTTTGCGAAAAATTGACTTTACATTATCATAAAAAAACTTTGCGTCTCTCTGTGTTTTCCTGGTGCAACTCTGCGAAATTGCGTGCGAATCTCCGCTCAATAACAAAATCTCAATTCTATTGCTTATTTTTGCACTCAATAAAATTGAGTTATGATACAGAATCCAAAGAGATATACTATTACGGCAGCCTTACCTTACACCAACGGACCTATTCATATTGGCCATTTGGCGGGGGTTTACGTGCCTGCAGATATTTATTCGAGATATTTAAGATTACAAGGAAAAGATGTTGCATTTATCTGCGGAAGCGATGAACATGGTGTTGCAATTTCGATGAAAGCCAAAAAAGAAGGAGTTACCCCACAAGAAGTTATTGATAAATATGATGGGGTTATCAGAAAATCATTTGCTGATTTCGGAATTTCATTTGATAATTACTCTCGTACTTCGGCTAAAATTCATCATGACACGGCTCAGGAATTCTTTAAAAAACTATATGATAACGGTGATTTTATTGAAGAAGTAACAGAACAGTTGTACGATGCAAAAGCAGATCAGTTCCTTGCAGATCGTTTTGTCGTGGGAACTTGCCCAAAATGCGACAACCCGGAAGCTTATGGTGATCAGTGCGAAAAATGCGGATCGACTTTGAATGCCACGGATTTAATTAATCCAAAATCTACGATTACAGGAGAAACTCCAATTTTAAAATCGACAAAACACTGGTTTTTACCTTTGGACAGATATACTGAATTCTTAACAGAATGGATTTTGGTTGGACATAAAAGCGACTGGAAACCGAATGTTTACGGCCAAGTTAAATCATGGGTCGACGGCGGATTAGAACCTCGTGCGGTAACGCGTGATCTTGACTGGGGAATTGATGTTCCGGTTGAAGGTGCCGAAGGAAAAAAATTATACGTTTGGTTTGATGCGCCTATCGGATATATTTCGTCTACAAAAGAATGGGCGGCGCGCGAAGGAAAAGACTGGGAACCATACTGGAAAGATGAAGAAACGAAACTGGTTCACTTTATCGGGAAAGATAATATTGTTTTTCACTGTATCATTTTTCCTGCGATGCTTAAAGCTGAAGGAAGCTATATTTTGCCGGACAATGTGCCTGCAAATGAGTTTTTGAATTTAGAAGGAAACAAACTTTCGACTTCTAAAAACTGGGCAGTTTGGTTGCACGAATATTTAGATGAATTTCCGGAGAAACAAGACGTTTTGCGTTATGCATTAACATCAAACGCTCCAGAAACTAAGGATAACGACTTTACATGGAAAGATTTTCAGGCGAGAAACAACAATGAATTGGTTGCGATTTTTGGGAACTTCATTAATCGTGTTGCTGTTTTAGTTAACAAAAATTACGACGGATTTATTCCGGCACCAAATGAATTTACAGAAGTTGACGAAGCCGCTTTAGCAGAGTTAAAAGCATATCCGGCTGTGATTTCAAGTTCCGTAGAACGTTACAGATTCCGTGAAGCTCTAGGAGAATTGATGAATGTTGCCCGTTTAGGAAATAAGTATCTTGCCGACGAAGAGCCTTGGAAAGTCATAAAAGTGAATCCGGAGCGTGTAAAAACTCAATTATATGTAGCTACACAAATTGCTGCTGCTTTGAGCGTTCTAGCTGAACCATTTTTACCTTTTACTGCTGCTAAATTATCCCAAATACTTAAAAACGAGGGCAAATTGAAGTGGAATGACGTTGCTGAAAATTCAGATTTAATTCCATCAGGACATCAAATTGGTCAAAATGAATTGCTTTTCGCTAAAATTGAAGACGAAGAAATACAAAAACAAATAGATAAATTGGAAGCTACAAAAACTGCTAATCTTGCCGAAAACAAACAACCGGAACCACAAAAAGAGTTAATTCAGTTTGAAGATTTTGCTAAAATGGATATTCGTGTTGGAACTATTCTTGAGGCAGAAAAAATGCCAAAAGCAAACAAACTTCTGGTTCTTAAAGTAGATACAGGAATTGACGTTCGTACCATTGTTTCCGGAATTGCCGAAAGCTTTTCTCCAGAAGAAATCATCGGAAAACGTGTTTCTGTCTTAGCCAACTTAGCTCCAAGAGCTTTGCGCGGTGTTGAAAGCCAGGGAATGATTTTGATGACAACAAATGCCGAAGGAAAATTAGTCTTCATCAATCCGGATGCTGATGCTCCGAATGGTGAAACGGTAAATTAATCCTTTTATTATTTTTTGTACTCAGTCTCCTGCAAGGTTTTTTTCAACCTTGTAGGTTTAAATATATTGGAATACCTACAAGGTTGAAAAGACCTCGTAGAAAAAAACAAAAGTATTTTTCTTACATATTTTAATTTTTTAGTTGTACGTTTGTCTTGCAAACATTACTACCAAGGAGAAATCCTTAAACTTATTTAAGTTAACATAAGCGTATACCACGTCATGGTGAAGGGAACGGGAAACCGCCTAAAATTATTCCTTGGAATGTTTGCACACCTTAAGCGTGGTATTCGTGTATCTAATATTTTCTAATATGCAAACAGAAAATCAAAAAACACCAGAAAAGGCTGTATTGACAGCAATGGCAAAATTTCTTTCAGATCTTTGGTTTGAAGACGATTTTAGAGATCAACCAGAGTATTTGTCCGAAATATTTGAGGCACTTCTACTAACCGAAATGGGCGATTATCAAGATTTTAGAATCAAAATGATAAGTTGTATCAGGACAAGTAAAATGTTGAAGGATACGATTGGTTCTTTTTCTGATCTGGAAATTAACAATGCCTGCAAGAAAATCATGAATGCGTAGTATTATAATTCCTGCAAGGTTTTTTTTAACCTTGTAGGTTTTAAATATATTGGCATACCTACAAGGTTAAAAAAAACCTTGCAGGAAATACGAATCAAAAATTAAAATCTGCAGTTGTGTAATTAGGCACATTTTAAAGTACTAAAATTAAGCAGGAATAAGTTTTCTTTTTTGTCTAAGAAAAAAACAAGATATTCGCCAAAATTTAAGTGCTTTAGCAATGTTAAAAAAAATACTCCTTACTTCCCTGTTTTTGACTTATTTAACTTCTTTTTCTCAAGAAGTGGTTCACTCTACTCCCGTTATATTAAAAAACAATCGTGATGTTTTTCAAATCGTTGACAATGACAAAAAAGAGGTTAATTTATTTATTACTGACAAAATAAAAGTTAAGTCATTTCTATTAAACGATTTATTGCAAATTACAGACAGTATTTCTGCAGAAAGACCAGATCGAAAAAAATTTACAGATATAATTGGTTACAATACCAATAATTCAAATGTTAGATTATTTTGGTCATCAAAAGATCGTAACCTGATTTTTGCACAATTGTTTGATTTTAAAACCCGAAAAGTAACGACTGAACAAACTACATTGTTTGCTAATAATGAAGAAATATTACAAAATTTTAGTTCAAAAAACAGATTTTATATTTTAAGTATTGTAAAACAAAGTAACATTCTTAAGCTTCATGTTTTTGATCAGGATGGCGATCACGAAACAAAAACTATTGATTTTAGCAATTATCGATTTTACAAACGTGATAATACCAAAACAGATCTTTATGGTATTTTTGAAGAAAGTTTACTTCCTTTTGAAAATTCGTTTTCACTTCAAAATATTACTACCGAAAATCCAACATCTATAACAGATGGAGCCAAAAAAAGGAAGAGTTATTTTAATGAAAATCAATTAATAATAACATTGGATTCAAATGTAGATTTTACTCAAATCTATACAATCGATCTAAAAACTTATGCTGTAACAGAAAAAGTGATTCAAAAACCTCTTATCATGGGGGGTGTTCTACGTGCCAGTTTGAATTCTAATTCTTTTATTATGGATAATAACCTTTATCAGATAAAAACCTCTCCTGATCAATTTTATTTTACAATAAAAGACCTTGACGGAAATGTATTAAAAGAATTCAATGTCACGGCAAATACTCCTATTGATTTTAAAAACTCTGAAATTAGTGTAGTAGGTAGCGATTTTGGCGGAACACGGGTTTTAGAAACCAGTTCACAATTCATTCGAAAAATAAGCAAATTAAGCCCTGGCATTTCGTGCTATCATATTGGAGAAAATACTTTGGTTACTCTCGGAAGCGCTTCTGAAATTAAACAAGGAACAACTCCAATGTATTTGGGCGGCGGACTTATTGGTGTAGGACTTAGTGCTGCCGCGGGTGGTATAATGGGTTATTATAATTCGACTTTGAGTAATTTTAACTCCTACTCTAATCGAAAAGTGGTAAAAATAGATTGTCTTTTTGACAAGGATAATAATCATGTAAAATCTGAACTGCAGCCTTTAGCATTTGACAAAATCAGAACATTTTTTGATACTTATACAGATGTCTCGTCACAAACTTTATTTAAAATGCAGAACTATTATTACTTAGGATATTATGATAATAAAATAAAGGAATATGTGATTAGACGATTTGCAGATTAAGTTCAATGTTTATGCATAATATTAGTAGAATATACTACTTATCATACTTAACCACACATTTTGATGCTGCCCTGTGTTTATATTCCTTTTTAAATAAAGGAAAAAATAAGATATTTGATCCTATGAAACTCACCAAACCAAGACTAGCCTTAATATGCGGAATACTTTGTATTTCTATCTTCCCTATATTGGTTAAACTGAAACTTGCCCCAGGATTAATTTCTGCTTTTTATCGAATGTTTTTTGCTTTCATTTTACTTTTACCATATGTAATTTTGACAAAAAACTTCAAACTCCCAAAAACAAAATTCTTGCTTTTGGCTATGCTTTGTGGTGTTTTATTTTCATCTGATGTTGCAGTTTGGAATATCGCCATTCAGGAATCAAGTGCGACTCAGGCTTCGTTGTTGACGAATTTGTCACCGCTTTGGGTTGGAATTGGCTCATTTTTATTTTTTAAATCAAAACCGGCAATTAATTTTTGGATGGGAACTCTTGTGGCTTTATTGGGTATGGTAACATTGGTAGGTTTCGGTTTTTTTATCGAATTAAATTTCAATCAGGCTTTTCTCTTTGCAGTTTTATCAGGAATTCTGTATTCAATATATCTTCTGGTCAGCAAAAATGTTTTATCTCAGGTTGATGTTTTGTCGTTTATGACAATTAGTTTACTGGCTTCAAGTATTTATCTGGGAATACTTTGCTATTTGCTAAACGAACCTTTTACCGGATTCTCAAATACCGGTTGGTTTGTGCTATTGCTTCAGGCTGTAATTTGTCAACTGTGTGCCTGGCTCTCGATTAGTTACGCTACGCAGCACATGCGCGCCACCAGAGTTTCGTTAAGTTTATTAAGTCAGGCTGTAATTACTTCAATATTAGCTTGGTTGTTTTTAGAAGAACAAATAACTTTACAAATGGTTTTTGGCGGCATCATTTTACTTTTCGGAATCAGAATTACTTTTTATGATAAGACGATTTCTCTAAAGCAACTGTTTTCTAAATAAAATTTTGGCTCGTCGATTACATAAATAATTCTTGAAAATCGTGGCAAATATTCTCACGCAGATTGGGGAGATTTATTTTAAAATAAATAATCTTATCTTTAAAAATTAGTGAAGATTCGTGAAATACGTGGCAAAAACCTCAAACTTGAAATAAAAAATATTATGTTACATAAAAGCAAAATTCCAAATCTTAAAGTAATTGCATTTGATGCAGATGATACCTTATTTGTAAACGAACCTTATTTTCAGGAAACCGAGCATAAATTCTGTGCCTTGATGGAAGATTATCTTTCGCATCAGGGTATTTCACAAGAATTATTCAAAATAGAAATTGAAAATTTACCGCTTTATGGCTACGGAATCAAAGGATATATTCTTTCTATGATTGAAGCTGCAATGAATATTTCAAATAATACAATTCCGGTTGAAGTAATTGAAAAAATTATTCAGTATGGAAAAGAATTACTTGAAAAACCAATCGAACTTCTTGACGGAATCGAAGAAACGCTTCAGTCTTTGCACGGAAAATACAAATTGGTTGTTGCCACAAAAGGTGATTTAAAAGATCAGCACAGTAAACTGCATCGTTCAGGTTTGGGTCATTATTTTCATCATATCGAAGTAATGTCAGACAAACAGGAAATTGATTATCAAAAACTTATTGGTCGTCTGGACATTCAGCCTGATGAATTTCTAATGATTGGAAATTCTTTAAAATCAGATGTGTTACCCGTTTTAGGAATTGGAGGTTATGCTGTTCATATTCCATTTCACACTACATGGGAACACGAAAAAATTAGTCATAAAGTAGAACATGAACATTTTAGTTCATTTGAAAAAATCACCGAAGTGATCCATAATTTAACATAATGAAAACACTCTTAGATTTAGAAAACTGGAACAGAAAAGAGCATTTTGCTCATTTCAGACAAATGGAAGAGCCTTTTTTTGGAGCAACAGTAGAAATTGATTGTACAACAGCGTATCAAACAGCAAAAAGCCTGAATGTTTCTTTTTTTATTTATTATTTGCATAAAACTTTAGTTGCTGTAAATACGATTGAAAATTTTAAGTACAGAATTTCAGAAGATAAAATTTACATCAATAATCGTGTCGATGCTTCGGCAACTATTGGGAGGGAAGATGGTACTTTTGGATTTTCATTGATTGAATACGATCCGGATTTAAAGGTTTTTGAACAAAATGCTTCGGCAGAAATTGAACGTATTCAGAATACTACCGGACTTTTTACAAGAGAATTTAATGACGATAATGTTATTCACTTTTCTGCAATTCCGTGGTTAAATTTTACATCTCTTTCACACGCAAGAAGTTTTACTTATCCGGACAGCTGTCCGAAAATTTCATTTGGCAAAATGATTACAAGTGAAACTGGAAAAAGGACTATTTCGATGGCTGTTTTTGTACACCACGGCCTGATGGACGGCTTACATTTAGGCCAGTTTGTAGATTACTTTCAGGAGCTGATGAATTCATAATAGAATTTGGACGTTGATTTTGATTGATTTATTCTTTAAAAATATGAGGAAAATATTTCTGTTTTTAGCCGTAATTTACAATTCTGTCCTCTTGGGTCAGACAATAGTTACTAGTTATCCTTTAGACATTAAAAGCCCAAAAGAGTCTGATCAGATTTTAAATTTTGAAAACACGGTAACCCATGAAGTTATTGCTTTTATAGCATCTCAGGAAAATTTCACTATTTTAAAATACAATAGTGCCTTATTCCTCACAGATCAGTTTACCGGTCAGGTAGAATATAAAAACAGATCACTGATGGGATATAGTTTTAGCGAAGACGGAAATCCGACATTATATTGGTATTCAGAAATATCAAAAGATATTATAATTGTCAAATATTATTTTGAAACCAAAACATCAAAAGCTTTAAAATTTGAATATGCTGTTTCCAGTGAACTTATTGTGACTTCATTTCAAAAAGACAATACTTTTAATCTGCTCACACAACACAAATCTGTACCTGCGCTTATTCTTTACGTCTTTAAAAACGGAATTGTTGAGGAAAAAATACTTGATTTTAATTCTTTTAAGTTTCAGGACATAAAAACACAGCCAAAGTCTTTTAACCAAATTCTTAAGGATTATCCTATTGAGAAAATGGAACCCGGTGAATATAATCCATTAGCGAAAGTCGTTGGCAAAACTAAATTGTACCTGTTAAGCAACCGGTTAATTTTGACTTTGGATCACAGCCTAAAAAAAACACAATTGTTTGACATAAACCTTAGCAATCTTCAAATAAAAGAGCAAATTTTTTTGCAGCCGGTTAGTAAAAAAGTTAGCAAATCTTCTAACTCTTACTATCATGAAAACAAACTCTTTCAGGTTAATACAAATGCAGATGAACTTTTGCTGGATGTAAAAAAACTCGATTCTGAAACCGTGATGAAAAGCATTACGGTTTCAAAAAACGACACTATTCACTTTAAAAATTCACCCTTGTTAATTCAAAGAGATAATTTTAAACCTACAGAATTAAAAAACACTGCTAAATTTCTGCAGCAGTTATCCTCTTCAGATATTGGCGTGTCCGTTTTTAAAAGCAAAAAGAATCTTTTTATTACCATTGGAGGACAACAACAAATAGATCAGAGCTTTGATGGATTTTATCCAATCATAATGACAAAAAGCTTTTTTTTTGAAACAATCTGGAACAAAGCATTAGAGTTTACTACAGAAGAACAGCAGCCGCTTGCTTTAGATAAAATTTATTTATTCATGGACAGCCACAAAGAAGTTTCTCTGGAAAATATAATGAAATTTAAAGATCATTTCATCTTAGGATATTTCGATACAAAGACAAAACAATACACGATGCGTAAGTTTACTGACGGATATGATTAATTTCTTAAAGAGATTAAAAGATTGCTCCTTTAGTTAAGCTGTTCATTTTTAAACACTTATTTATTTTGTAGTATTTATCTCAATGTCTTTGTCTTATTCTGTTATATTTATGGCTTAAAATGGAAGAAAAAGCCTTCAATTAATTGTTGGTTTGCGAAAATTTAAATTTTAAAAAAAATGAAAAAATTCGCAAGTTTATTAATGTTTTCACTTGCATTTGCAAACGTAAATGCACAAAGCGAGAAAACAGCTTCTGACAGTTTTAATAAATGGTCTATAGAATTTGCTGCTGGTGTAAACAAACCTCAAAAACCATTTTCAGACGGTTACTTTACAAGTACTCCTAGTCCGTGGGTTGGCGATTTGGGAGTTCGTTACATGTTCAATAACAAATTCGGTTTAAAAGCTGATTTTGGTTATAACAGTTTAACCAGCAAAAACAACTCTTTAGATTTTGATTCAAAATACTACAGAGTAGATTTACAAGCTGTTGCTAACTTAGGGCGTATCATGAATTTCGAAACATGGACTAATACTATTGGATTATTAGGACACGCTGGTTTTGGTTACTCTCAATTGAGAAATGACAATTTTAGAGGAGCAGACGAAATGGGTAACTTTATTGCTGGTGTAACCGGACAAGTAAAATTATCAAACAGACTTGCTTTAACTGGAGATTTCTCTACAATCTTTAATTCAACGCAAGATCGTACTTTTGATGGAGCTTACCTACCTCAAAACAGAGGTTTCTCTGGATTAATTTTCAATGCTACTGTTGGATTAAATGTTTATTTAGGTAAAAACATTAAACATGCTGACTGGACTGTAATTTCTGAGAATGTTGATCTTGCAGCATATGACAACAAAATTGCCGATCTTGAAAATCAGATTAAAACAATAGGCGACAGAAAACCAGCTGTTATAGAAAAACAAGTTGCTGCCCCTGCGCCAGCTGAAAAAGATCTAGTTAAAAACATGATCAACGACAAGTATTTCAGCGTTTATTTTGACTTCAACAAGTCAACTCCTGCTGAAACATCAACTGCAGCTTTAGATGTTGTTTTAACTTACTTAAAAAACAATCCATCTGCATCTGTTGATTTATTAGGATATGCTGATCAGGTTGGTAAATCAGAATACAATCAAAAATTATCTCTTGCAAGAGCAAACAATGTAAAAACCATCTTAGAAAAAGCTGGTATTGCATCTTCAAGAATAAATGTTGTGGCTGAGGGAGCTGATACATCTATCGCAAAAGATTCTGAAGAAGCTAGAAGATTAGCTCGTAGAGTTACTTTTAGAGTAAAATAGTTTACAGTTTTTTAATGAAAATTGCCCTGAAGGAATTTCTTTCAGGGCTTTTTTGTTTTTAAAAACCATGTGATTTTTCTAACGAAAAACACATTTTGTCCATTTTCATTGTATTTAGTCTGAATCTGAATTGTTTATAAACGCAGATAACTGAAGTCCTAATTCCTTAATTTTTTTTAACTTTACAAAAAACTCAAGATTATGTTATCAAAAAATATAGAAGCAGCATTAAACAAGCAAATCAGAATTGAAGCTGAGTCTTCACAGACTTATTTATCAATGGCTTGTTGGGCAGAAGTACACGGATTAGAAGGAATCGCTCAATTTATGTACACACAGTCAGACGAAGAACGTGCGCACATGCTTAAATTAGTAAAGTATGTAAACGAGCGCGGCGGACATGCACAAATTACAGATCTTAAAGCTCCGAGAATTACTTATTCTACATTCAAAGAAATGTTTGAAGAACTTTATAAGCATGAAATTTTTGTATCAGAATCTATCAATGAACTAGTACATATCACTTTTTCTGAAAAAGATTATGCTACACATAATTTCTTACAGTGGTATGTATCAGAACAAATCGAAGAAGAGGCAACAGCAAAATCAATCCTGGATAAAATTAACCTGATTGGTGAAGATAAAGGTGGACTTTACTTGTTTGATCGTGATATTCAGCAATTAACTGTTACAAGTTCTATTGCTATTAATCCAAAATAAAAATAGTTAAAGTTTATTTAGAACACATAAAAATAACTTTATTCGTTTTATATTTGTCTCAGTTTTATAATTGAGATCAACTGTGAGCAAGAAAGATAAAGTTAAGGACAAAGACAAAAAAAAGGATAAAAAGAAAAAAAAGGAAATCCTTGATAAAATTAAGAAGATTGAAAACTGTAAATCTTCTTGCTGTGAGAAATATAAGAAAAGCGAAAAAAAGCGCTGCTCACGCTGTCCTATGTTTGATTTATTCAAAAAAACGGCTTAATATCCATATAGAAAACCCACCGAGAAATCAGGTGGGTTTTTATTTAAAATCCAGCTTTTACAATTAAAAAATTTATGAAATACGCCATTATACCTAAATCCAGCCTTGAGTTTTTATCTAAACTTAAAGAAAATAATAACAAGATCTGGTTTGAAGAAAATAAGTCAAAATATCTGGTTGAATTAAATCATATTGAAACTTTTGCCGGAGCCCTGCTTCAGGAATTATCAAAAACGGATGTTCTGGAAACGGCTACAGGAAAAAAAAGTGTTTATCGTATTTATCGGGACATTCGTTTTTCAAAAGATAAAACCCCTTTTAAGACTTTTTGGGGAGGTAGCTACACGCGCGCAACAGCTGCAAGACGAGGCGGTTATTATTTTCATTTGGAAAAAGGAAATAGTTTTTTTGCCGGCGGGTTTTGGGGACCAAATTCAGCAGATTTAAAACGAATAAGGGCAGAATTTGCTCATGATCCTGAAACTTTTAAAAAAATATTGAACTCAAAATCTTTTGTAACCAGCTTTGGAACTTTGCAGGGCGAACAGCTCAAAACAGCTCCAAAAGGTTTTGATGCAAATCATCCTTCGATTGATTTACTTCGTTTCAAACAATTTTTAGTCATAAAAAAATTTACAGATGATGAAGTGTTAAGTCCGCTCTTTTTGGAACAAGCCTTAAATGCATTTAAAGACATGAGGCCCTTTTTTGATTATATGAGTGAAGTACTTACTACTGATATTAATGGTGCTTCGGTTTTGTAAACAGTAAGTTACCAAAATACAAAAATCCGACAGGTTTAAAAAACTGTCGGATTTACTAGTCAAATGAAACCTTATTTACTTTAGCAATAAAATTTCATTTACAACAACTTCTGTAATAAATCTCTTTTCTCCGTTTTTGTCGTCGTAACTCCTGTGTGTTAGCTTTCCATCTATAGCAACTTCCTTTCCTTTTACAACGTATTTTTCAATAATCTCAGCTGTTTTTCCCCAGGCTGTAACACGGTGCCATTCCGTTTGCTCCACCTTTTCTCCTTTATCATTGGTATATCTTTCGTTTGTAGCGATAGTTATATGGGCCAGCTTTCTTCCATTGTCCAAGGTTTTGATTTCTGGTTCGTTACCTACGTTTCCGATTAATTGTACTCTGTTTTTCATTGCATTCATGGCATATATTATTTAAATGTTTAATAAATGAATTCGTTTATCAAATTCGACTGGGCAAAGATGCGGGAGTAATCTAAAAATATGCGGTTACAAACTATTTACTTTCGATTGTAATTACTTGTAAGCGTTTGTAAATGGGAAATCTTTTTCGTATATTTGAGATAAATCTTACAAATATATGCAGGCACAAATCAATAAAGTCGAATTACGTAATCTGGAATTTGACGATTACAAGCAGTTAAAAAACTCAATGGTCGAATCATATCCCGAAATGGCCAACTCTTACTGGAGATCTAATGACATCAAAAAATTGCTTTCTATATTTCCGGAAGGGCAGTTTGTGATATTGGTTGACGGAATCGTAGTAGGATCTGCATTGTCTTTAATTGTCGATGAGAAATTTGTCGATAAAAAACATAATTATAATCAGGTCGTTGGAAATTATACTTTTTCAACCCACAATCCAAACGGAGAAATTTTATATGGCATAGATGTATTCATTCATCCTCACTATCGAGGTTTGCGTCTCGGACGCCGTTTATACGATGCCAGAAAAGAACTTTGCGAGCAATTAAATCTCAAAGCAATAGTCTTTGCAGGAAGAATTCCGAATTATGCGCAACATGCTAAAAGAATTACCCCAAGAACTTATATTGATAAAGTAAAACATAAAGAATTACATGATCCGGTGCTTTCCTTTCAGTTAAGTAACGATTTTCACGTTTTACGAATTATCAAAAATTATTTGGAAGGCGATGAAGAATCTAAGGAATTTGCTGTTCTATTAGAATGGAACAATGTGTATTATGATGACAGCCCGTCACTTATTAATCAAAAAAGTGTCATACGCTTAGGATTAATCCAATGGCAGATGCGTCAGCTAAATAATATTGAAGCGCTGTTCGAGCAGGCTGAATTTTTTATTGATGTAGTTTCTGGTTATGGAAGTGACTTTGCCTTGTTTCCGGAACTTTTTATAGCTCCTCTAATGGCAGATTATAACCATTTATCAGAAGCTGAGGCCATTAGAGAACTTGCCCGCTATTCTGACCCAATCAGAAAACGCTTTCAGGAATTTGCTATTTCGTACAATATCAACATCATTACCGGAAGTATGCCTTATTTGGAAAACAATCATCTATACAATGTTGGTTTTTTATGCAAAAGAGACGGAACTTCTGAAATGTATACCAAAATACATGTAACTCCCAACGAGGTTCAACATTGGGGAATGAAAGGTGGCTCTGAATTTAAGACCTTTGATACTGATTGTGGTAAAATCGGAATTCTGATTTGTTATGATGTCGAATTCCCGGAACTTTCACGAATTATGGCAAACGAAGGCATGAACATTCTCTTTGTTCCATTTTTGACAGATACTCAAAATGCTTATACTAGAGTAAAACATTGTTCTCAGGCAAGAGCTATAGAAAATGAATGCTATGTTGCTATTGCGGGTTGTGTGGGCAATTTACCAAAAGTGAATAACATGGACATTCAATACGCACAGGCTTCTGTTTTTACACCATCTGATTTTGCTTTTCCGAGTAATGGGATAAAAGCAGAAGCAACTCCAAATACTGAAATGACTCTGATCGTTGATGTGGATTTGAATTTACTTAAACATCTTCACGAGCACGGAAGTGTGCGTATTCTCAAAGACAGAAGAAATGATTTGTACGAAGTTAAAAAAATTGAGAAATGAAAACATGCCTTGAGTGTGCAGAAAAAATTGTAGGCCGTGAAGATAAAAAGTTCTGTTCGGACAGCTGCAGAAACGCCTACAACAACAAAATAAATAAGGACAGCAATAATTTCATGCGAAATGTAAACAATAAATTACGCAAAAATTACCGTATTTTATCTGAGCTGAATACAGAAGGAAAAGCAAAGGCAACAAGAGAAAAAATGGTCAATAAAGGCTTTGATTTTGATTTTTTTACTAATATTTTGCAGACCAAAACAGGCAACACTTATTATTTCCTTTACGACCAGGGATACCGGTCTTTGGACAATGATTATTTTATGCTTGTGAAAAAAGAAATTTAGTATATTTCGGCTATGAAAAAAAATCCTACTTCAATACTAGCTTTTCTATGCGTTATTGCCATTTTGGGCATAATATACGCAACAATGATGCCTCAGTGGGTTTCTAAAAATGAGGAAGCACTGGCAGAATTTTCGACAGAGAGAGCATTTAACCAAGTCAGAATCATATCACAAAAGCCCCATTTTGTAGGTTCGACAAATCATGAACTGGTTGCCAATTATCTTAAACTTGAGCTTAACCGAATTGGTTTAGAAACTTCTGTTCAGGAAGGTTTTACACTCAATGACAAGGGCTTATTGGTAAAATCAAAAAACATTCTCGCGCGGATAAAAGGATCTGATAATTCAAAAGCACTTTTGCTTCTTTCCCATTATGATAGTGCCCCACACTCATTTTCTAAAGGAGCAAGTGATGACGCTTCCGGAGTTGCCACCATTCTTGAAGGTGTCCGTGCTTTTTTATATTCAAAACAACCTCACAAAAATGACATTATTATTCTCTTTTCTGATGCCGAAGAATTAGGATTAAACGGTGCGGCTCTGTTTGTAAATAAACATCCGTGGGCAAAAGATGTCGGTTTGGTTTTAAATTTTGAGGCCAGAGGTTCTTCAGGGCCGAGTTATATGCTTATGGAAACCAACAAAGGAAATGAAGCTCTTGTAAAGGAATTTGCAAACGCAAAAACTAAGTTTCCGGTTTCAAATTCATTGATGTACAGTATTTACAAAATGCTCCCTAATGATACTGATCTGACTGTTTTCAGGGAACAGGGAAATATTCAGGGGTTTAATTTTGCTTTTATCGACGGGCACTTTAATTATCATACTCAACAAGATGATATTCAGCATTTAAACAAAACCACACTTACGCATCAGGGAACTTACCTGATGCCTTTAATGAAATATTTCTCGAATATTGATTTAAATTCAACAGCAAGTACAAAAGACAATGTATATTTTAATGCTCCATTTGGATATTTTATAAGTTATCCTTTTGAATGGGTTGCACCAATGACATTTGTTGCCCTGGGATTATTAATCGTTTTTATTTTCATCGGAAAAGTAAAACGCGTAATCAGCTTTAGAGAAATTTTCAGAGGACTTGTTCCGTTTTTGGGCTCAATTATAATAGCAGGGCTGGTTACCTTTTTAGGATGGAAAATTATTGGGGAAATATATCCGCAATATGCTGATTTTTTAAACGGATTCACTTACAACGGGCATGCCTACATTGGAGCTTTCGTAACACTAAGCATTGCGATTTGTTTTGCTTTTTATCACCACTTTTCAGAAGGAAAAATTACGATGAATCATTTCGTGGCCCCTTTGTTACTTTGGATAATTATTAATGCCTATTTGGCAAATAGCCTGACCGGAGCAGGGTTTTTAATTATTCCGGTTTACTTCGGGATATTCCTTTTTGGAATTTTCGTCATCACGCAGCATTACAGTTTAGGACTCAATTTACTATTCAGCATTCCTGCTTTGGCAATTGTTGCACCATTTATTGTAATGTTCCCGGTTGGTTTAGGTTTAAAAATACTTTTTGGAAGCGCAGTTCTTACTGTTTTGCTTTTCGGGTTATTGCTCCCGGTATTTGGCGCCTTTTCTAAAAAAGGAGTCTGGACGATGCTGTTCTTTGTTATTTCAATTGGCTTTTTTGTGTATGCGGGTATTCATTCTGGTTACGAACAAGGCAAGGCTAAATCTAACAGTTTATTGTATGTTTATAATGCCGATAACGATTCGGCAGTCTGGACAACTTATGATACAAACCTTGATGACTGGACCAAATCTTATCTGGGTCAAATGAACCAAAAAGCAGTTGGCCTGAACGGACTTCCGATTGCGAGCAAATACAATTCAACTTTTAGCTACAGTGCCATTGCTCCCAAAGTTGATGTTCCAAAACCAACTATAACTTTTATAAAAGACAGTGTTGTAGGCAACAATAGATATTTAAAAATAAAAATCACACCAAACCGAAAAGTGAACCGTTACGATATTTTTGCTAATCCAAAAATGACGTTTTACAACTTTAAGGCTAACGGAGTAGAAACTTCGGGACAAAAATCAAATCGTTTAGAACGTGATGATATAAAAATCTTATGTTATTATGTAGTTGGTAATGAACCTCTTGTTTTGGATTTCTATATCAATAAATCATCTGTTTTTGATATGGACCTTATTGAAAGTTCTTTTGATTTAATGACAAATCCGCTGTTTAAAATTAAACCAAGAAGTGAATGGATGATGCCTACACCTTTTGTTTTGAATGATGCTGTTTTGATTCAACAGAAAATAAAGAGATATACCACACCTCTCAAAACAACCATTGAAACGGCACCGGTTAAAGACAGTGCAGTGATTGTCAAAGACAGCTTGAAACCAACTGTTCAACCTGAATAATAACACTACGCATAAAAAATGGCAAACTTTCTAATTAAAAAGTTTGCCATTTTTCATTAACAGGCACATTCTATTTTTAATCCTGCTTTAACGTCATTTGTGCCTTCGGTGACATAACCATCAAACTTCCACCACTCTATTCCGCCAATTAATTCTTTTACTTTAAAACCTAGTTTTGCCATATTCACCGCGCCTTTTGTAGAAGCGTTGCAGCCAATTCCGTCACAATAGGTAACATACAAAATATCTTTATCCAAATGTTGGGTACTTTCAGCAGTCATTTCACGATGCGGAATATTAATCGCTGTTGGAATATGCTCTGCTTCAAAACCAAATGCTTTTCTGGCATCTATAACTACTACTTTCTCCCCATTGTTTAAGGCATCAAACAAATCAGAAGGATCCATTTCAAATGCTAATTTATTTTCATAATGTTTAATTTGTGCTTCCATTTAATTACGGTTTTATTATTTTACTTTTTCAAAAGTAGCAGAACTATTAGCGTGATAAAAACGAAAAGAATTCATCAATTTCATTACTTTTTTTCATAGAAAAAGCAATATAAAATTTTGTTCCTTTGTATACTAATTTATCTAAAAATGGAAATACGACATTTACGATTGATAAAAGCTATTGTCGAAGAAGGAAGCATTACCAAAGCAATAGACAAACTTCATTTGACACAATCGGCTTTGAGTCATCAGCTCAAAGAAGCTGAATATCAATTGGGAACAGCTATTTTCCTGCGAATGAACAAAAAGTTGGTCTTAACACAGGCCGGAGTAAAAATCTACGAAACCGCCAACGAGATCTTGGAGAAACTTTCTGAAACCGAAACGCAAATCAGACAAATGGTTTTTGGTGAATATGGTGAAATCAGAATTAGTACCGAATGTTTTTCAAGTTATCACTGGCTCCCTTCAGTTTTAAAGCAATTCCATCTTTTGTACCCCAATGTTGAATTAAAAATTGTGGCAGAAGCTACTCATATTCCTTTACAAAAATTATTAGAAAATGTAATCGACATTGCCATTGTAAGCGACCAGATAAAAGACAGCAATATTAGGTATACGGAACTTTTTCAGGATGAAGTCGTTATGGTTGTTTCTGAAAATCATTCCTGGGCAGATAAAAAATACGTTGTTGCAGAGGATTTTATCAATGAACATTTACTGATTCACTCACTTCCGATGGAAACAGTTACCATTCACCAGTTTGTTTTGGCGCCTGCCAAAGTCACTCCAAAAAAAATAACGCCCATGCCATTAACCGAGGCTTCTCTTGAAATGGTCAAAGCTGATATGGGTGTCATGTCGATGGCAAAATGGGCTTTGCTCCCACATTTAAAAACCAGTCCTGTAAAAGCAATTAAGATTGGTAAAAACGGTTTGAAACGAAAACATTTTATTGCCGTTCGGGAAAATCAGCTCTACCCAAATTATTTTCATCATTTTATTACCTTTTTACAAACCGAAATCAATCTTCAATGGAATATTCAATAAGAAATTGTGAGCCGTCAGACTTGTCAAAATTGGTTATTTTATGCCAAAAGCATGCTGAATACGAAAAAGCCGATTTTTCTCCGGAAGGGAAAGAAAAAAGACTAAAAAAAGCATTGTTTGAGGAAAATCCAAAATTACATTGTCTGGTTGTTGCTGCAAATGAAACAATTGTCGGATATGTTTCTTATACTTTTGACTACTCGACCTGGGATGCAGCTGGTTTTATGCACATGGATTGCCTGTTTTTGGAAGAAGAAGTAAGAAGTTTTGGAATTGGAGAAATTTTAATTGAGGAATTAAAACAAATTGCAATAAAAAAAAACTGTATAAATATTCAATGGCAAACTCCTCAATTCAACGAAAGAGCTATAAAATTTTACAACAGAATTGGTGCAAAGGGCAAAGATAAAGTTCGATTTACGCTAACTTTGTAAAGATTTAATCTCTCAATCTTGTGTTTCCGGCTTTTTCAACCTTAAAAAAATAAATGAAAAAAATTAGTATACTCGGCTGTGGCTGGCTAGGCTTGCCTTTAGCTAAGAAATTGATCGAAAAAGGAAATTCGGTAAAAGGTTCAACAACATCAGAAAACAAACTTTCAATTTTGGAAAGTTTTAAAATAAATCCATTTTTGGTTACGCTTGAAAGCGAAAGTGTTTCTGAAACTATAAATGATTTCTTAGCAGAAAGCGATATTCTTATAATAGACATTCCGCCTAAGTTGCGTGGAAATAATCCTGATACTGAAAAGAAGGTTTTTGTTGAAAAAATTACCAATTTGATTCCCTTTATAGAAAAATCCAGTGTCAAAAAAGTACTTTTTATAAGTTCAACCTCTGTTTATGGAAATGGAAACGGATTAATTACAGAAAAAACAAATCCAAACCCAGACACAGAAAGCGGCAAACAACTTGTTTTAGCAGAAACAGTTTTGGAAAATAATTCCGGTTTCAACACTACTGTTATTCGTTTCGGAGGATTAATTGGTGAAGATCGTCAGCCGGTTAAGCATTTGTCTGGAAAAGAAAATCTTGAAAATCCGGATGCACCTGTTAATTTAATTCATCAAAATGATTGTATCGGAGTGATTCTGGAAATTATTAACCAATCAAAATGGAATGAAATTTATAATGCTGTAGCGCCATTTCATCCAACACGCGAAGTATATTATACACAAAAGGCACTTGATCTAAACTTAGAATTACCAAAATTCAGTTCTGAAAAATCAAATATTAAAAAGATTATTTCAAGTGAAAAAGTTGAAGCTGTTTTAAATTATAAATTTCAACTTCAAAATTATTGAACTATATAAAGTAATTAGTTTAATAATAACCCGCAGAACTTAATTAACTTATATGCTTTAAGAAAAATTTGCGAACTTTGCGTACACCCTTACGGTAAATCTATGGAAACAGTTTACATAAATTCTCCCCTCGGAATCACCACAATAACTGGTGATGAAGATGGCATTTCGGTTATATCGGTAATGAAAGAAGGAGAAGTTTCTGCTGCTGTCCCGGAAGTGCTTCAGGAAGCAGTTTTACAGCTAAATGAATACTTCGAAGGAAAAAGAACTGACTTTACTTTAAAATTAAATCCAAAAGGAACAGAATTTCAACAAAAAGTCTGGAAATCATTATTGGAAATTCCGTACGGAAAAACGGTGAGTTATATGGATCAGACCAAAAAGCTCGGCGACATCAAAGCAATTCGGGCTGTAGCATCTGCAAATGGCAAAAATCCACTTTGGATAGTTGTTCCATGTCATCGTGTAATTGGTACAAACGGCTCACTTACCGGTTATGCCGGAGAAATATGGCGCAAAAAATGGCTTTTGGAACATGAAAACCCAATAAAACAGCAAAGTTTATTCTAAAAATTCTCACCACTATTTTTGTTTTATTCTTAATTCAAAAAAAAATAGAGAAAATTCTTTCGTTTTTTAAAATTCGTGGCCGATAAAAATACATTTTGCGTAAATTTAGCACATAAACAATTAGTGGAAATTCGTGGCAAAAAAATATGATTGAAAAAATAAACCTCAACAACATTTTGTTTCTGGACATAGAAACTGTCCCCGAAGAAGAGAATTTTAATTTGCTTGACGCAGAAATGCAATCGCTTTGGGATCTTAAAACACAATATCAGCGAAAAGATGATTTTACACCCGAAGAATTTTATGACCGCGCGGGAATCTGGGCAGAGTTTGGAAAGATCATCTGTATTTCGGTTGGGTATTTTACAATAAGAGGTGATATCCGAAATTTTCGTGTAACATCGTTCTTTGGCGATGAAGTGAAGATTTTAAAAGACTTTAATAATTTGCTGAACAATCATTTTAATCAGCCTCAGCACGTTTTGTGCGGACATAATGCAAAGGAATTCGATATTCCGTTTTTGGCTCGCAGAATGATTATCAATCAAATTGCTATTCCGGACAAATTAAATTTATTTGGAAAAAAACCCTGGGAGATTCCACATTTGGATACTCTCGAATTATGGAAGTTTGGTGATTACAAACATTTTACTTCTTTAAAACTATTAACAAAGATTCTAGGTGTACCATCACCAAAAGGCGATATTGACGGAAGTCAGGTTGCACATGTTTTTTATGTTGAAAAAGACATTGACCGTATTGTAACATACTGCGAAAAAGATACGATTGCCGTAGCCCAGATTTTTCTGCGGTTACGCCGTGAAGATTTATTGATCGATGATGAAATTATTCATGTATAGTTTTTTTTTGAGGTACAAAGCGACAGAGGTGCAGAGGCACAAAGTTTTTTAATTTAAATAGTCTTATAACCATAAAGATTAACTAATGAAACATTCAGAAATAGCTCTCATGCGAATGGCTTCTCAGAAAATTCTTGAAACCAATTTTCATAGGCCTCAGGAAATTGTACATCATTTGGGCGCTATGCAGTCGCAGGATTATTCGATGGCAAAATGGGCGATTGGTTCACGTTGTGATGCCTCTGAAAAAGAAATTGAAGAAGCAATTAATTCGGCAAAAATCATCAGAACTCATATTTTACGCCCAACCTGGCATTTTGTTTCTGCAGAAGACATTTACTGGATGCTCGATATTTCCGGACCTCAGGTTAAACCCATGACAATTTCGGCTGCTAAAAAATTTGGTTACGATACTAAAATGCTTGAACAGATTAAAGTTTCGATCGAAAAGCTATTAGCAGGAAATAATCATCTGACCCGTGAAGAAATCATGCAGGAACTGAATATTAAGAAAACTTCGACTGGCGATTTTCTAAGTGCCGCCATTATGATGAATGCTGAACTTGATGGTTTGGTCTGCAATGGGAAGAGAAAAGGCAAACAAATTACATATGCTTTGCTCGAAGAAAGAGTTTCTAAACCAAAAAATAAATTATCGAGAGAAGAAGGATTGGCTAAATTAGCCCTGCGCTATTTTGAAAGCCACGGACCTGCAACAGTACTTGATTTCTCATGGTGGTCAGGTTTTTCGCCCACAGTTTGCAAATCAACAATTAACGCAATAAAGTTGCAATTAAAATGTGTTACCATTGACAATCAGGATTATTGGTTCGGAAAAACTAATCCGGACGTGGGACATTTTCAGGAAAGCGTACATTTTCTTCCGGCGTTTGATGAGATCTTGATTTCGTATAAAACCCGTGAAACTTCTATTTTGATTGAGCACCAATCGAAGGCTTTTACCAACAATGGTATTTTTAAACCTATAATTATAGAAAACGGAAAAGTCATCGGAACCTGGAAAAGAACCATTAAAAAAGATCATACCAAAATCGAAACGCAGTTTTTTAATGAAACCGCAATGCACAAAAAAAAGATTCTTTTTGAGGCAATCAAACCTTTTGAAAACTATTTAGAATCTAAAATTAGTATTGAATAATATAAATTTTTACAGAATATAAGCGTTTTTATAGAAAACCTTCTTGTTTGAGTATTAAAATCTTTGTGCATTATATTTTGAAATAATTTACATTTACAAAAAAATATAATTATGGTACTAAGTAGATTCTGGTTAGTTATTTTTATTTCTTCGATTGTTTTTATTGTTGTTAGTTTGGTTACTGCCGATACCTATACAATGGATTATGTTTTGAATGGAAAAAAAGATGATCCGATTCTGGTTTCTGAAAAATATGCAGAACAGCTTCCTGCTTTTATCAAAGACAGTATCAAAACAGCACCGGATCAGACGATGATCATCAATCGTGATACGCTAAATGCCGATACTACGTACGTTTATAAAAACAAAACTGTAAAAATTTACAGCGGAGTTCAAAAATCTGATGGTTTACTACCTACTTGCAAAAGTACTTTGGTTGATTTAATTCTGCCGCTAATTGCTTATCTGGCTTTCTTTTGCGGATTAATGGAGCTTTTAATTATATCTGGTGCCTCCGGAAAATTAGCAAAAGCCCTAAGCCCGGTTTTTGTAAAAGTATTTCCAAGTATCCCAAAAAACCATCCTTCTATTTCATACATGACTTTAAACTTTGCTGCTAATTTCTTAGGATTAGATTCGGCTGCAACTCCATTTGGTCTTAAGGCTATGGAAAGTTTACAAGAAATAAATCCCGAAAAAGATAGGGCAAGTGATGCGCAGATTATGTTTATGTGCCTGCACGCTTCTGGTTTAACCCTAATTGCTACTTCTATTATCGGATATCGGGCTGCTGCCAATGCAAGCAATCCTGCAGATGTTATGCTTCCTTGCATTATCACTTCATTTATTGGGACAATTGCTGCTTTTCTGATTGTTGGAATCAAACAAAAAATCAACTTCAAAAGTGCTTCGCTGGTTATTGCCTTAATGGTTTTAATTGCCGGAATTATTGGTTTGTTGATGTATGTAAACCATTTGGATTTAATCGGTAAAAACCTTTTTACTTCTAATCTTTCTGCATTAATATTGATTGCGATTATTGCTTTTACTCTGATTTTTTCTTTCATTCATGAGAAAAAATTTACTGAGGCTAATACAACGGTTTTTGAAAGCTTTGTGGTAGGTGCAAATAATGGTGTTAAAACCGGAGTTACAATCTTTCCTTATGTTTTAGGAATGCTGGTGGCTATCTCTCTTTTCAGAAACAGTGGTTTATTTGAAATCATCAGTGATGGTATTGCTTTTGTTTTCTCTAATATGGGAGTAAGCAAAGAAATTACAAATGCGCTTCCGGTTGCAATGCTGCGTCCGTTTAGTTCTGCGGGATCCAGAGGATTCCTTATAGATTCTATGAATACCTTTGGAGCAGATTCTCTGACAGCTAGATTGAGCAGTATTTTTCAATGCAGTGCAGAAAGTACTTTTTATGTTATTGCGGTTTACTTTGGTTCTGTAAATATCAAAAACACCCGTTATGCTTTGGGTACAATGCTTTTAGTTGATTTAATCTGTGTGATTACGGCTATTTTTGTGGCTACATGGTTTTTTTAATTATTTTACGATCTCATATCAATTATGAAAATAAACCATTTTTTCATTTTAATGCTTTTAATCGGCTGCCAAAAAGAACAGAAAAAAAGTCAACCTTCAAGTTCGGATATTGACCACAAGCCTGCTGTTGCGCTTTATACAAAAGAAATTGAGGATAAAGCTTTAAAAACAGACACTATTGTTCTTTCTGAAGACAAAAATGAATTAGTAAATTATATCCTGGCAAATCTTATAGAACAAAAAGCAAATAAGGATAGTATAATAACATCAAAATTCAGGCTTGACTTTTATCAGAATAAAAACAAAATTGCTTCTTCAAAAGTATTTATCAAGCAATATGAAAAAGGTTCCGAATGGAGCGGTTCATTTGGTCTGACAGATCTGTCAGATAAAAATTCCTCTTTTATAAAAATCAATTGTGGATATCCTGCTTGCGGGTATACGTATGAGAATTACCTGTATTACCTGAAAAACAATAATTTACAGCTCGTACATCAGTGGCAATCCATGTCTGACAGTGGCTGGGGAATCTGGACAGAGTTTTTGAATGAGGAATCTAAAGATCCTAAAATCTTTTATTGCAAAACTGTTGCGTTTGAGCCGACAGATGATGATTCACAGGACTTTGGGATTCTAACTTATTCAGATTCAACGTCTTTTTCTTTAAAAGGAAATCATTGGAAAAAGCAATTACTTACAGCAAAAGACAAAGCTTATTTTGAAAAGAAAATGAGTCTTAATGAGTTTTACAAACAGGATTAAACATAATTAACCATCTAATTCAAATCCTTTCTAAGATAAATAATTTTTAACTTTGTAAAAAAACAAAGCAATGATTGATTTTATATACCAAGATCCTTATCCAATTTTAAAAGATGAGACACAATACCGCAAAATCACCTCAGATTTTGTAAAAGTGGAACAATTTGGCGAGCGAGAAATACTAACCGTAGATCCGAAGGGATTAGAGTTATTAGCCGAAGAAGCACTAACAGACGTTTCGTTTATGCTGAGAACAAGCCATTTACAAAAATTAAGAAAAATTCTTGACGATCCTGAAGCTACAGATAACGATCGGTTTGTAGCTTACAATTTATTACAAAATGCTTCTGTTGCTGCCGAAGGCCAGTTACCAAGTTGTCAGGATACCGGAACTGCTATTGTAATGGCAAAAAAAGGAGAAAGTATTTATACTGGTGCTGACGATGCAGAATGGCTGAGCAGAGGAATTTTTAATACGTACCAAAAACGTAATTTACGTTACTCTCAAATTGTACCGATTTCGATGTTTGAAGAAAAGAATTCAGGATCAAATCTTCCGGCACAAATTGATATTTATGCTAAAAAAGGAATTTCTTACGAGTTTTTATTTATGGCTAAAGGCGGTGGATCTGCCAACAAAACCTATTTATACCAACAGACAAAATCGTTATTGAACGATAAGTCTATGGATGCTTTTATTCGTGCCAAAATTAAGGATTTGGGAACTTCGGCTTGCCCGCCTTACCATTTGGCTTTGGTAATTGGAGGAACTTCGGCAGAAGCCAACTTAAGCGCAGTTAAAAAAGCTTCGGCAGGATACTATGATCATCTGCCTACATCGGGAAATATGGCCGGTCAGGCTTTTCGCGATTTAGAATGGGAACAAAAAGTACAAAAAATATGTCAGGAAAGTGAAATTGGTGCTCAGTTTGGCGGAAAATATTTCACACATGATGTTCGCGTTATTCGTTTACCGCGCCACGCTGCTTCCTGCCCGGTTGGATTGGGAGTCTCCTGTTCTGCTGACAGAAATATTAAAGGGAAAATTACCAAAGACGGAATTTTTGTTGAGCAGCTGGAAGTAAATCCAAAACAATTTTTACCTGAAACTGCTCCACATTTAGAAGCTCCTGTAGAAATTGACCTGGATCAGCCAATGGCAGATGTTTTGGCCAAACTTTCTCAATATCCAATAAAAACACGTTTGAAACTTAACGGAACTGTTATTGTAGCCCGTGATATTGCGCATGCAAAAATTAAAGAATTATTAGATGCGGGTCAACCGATGCCAGAATACTTTAAGAATCACCCTGTTTATTATGCAGGACCTGCAAAAACTCCGGAAGGAATGGCTTCAGGAAGTTTTGGCCCTACAACTGCGGGTCGTATGGATGTATATGTAGATGAATTCCAAAAACATGGCGGAAGTATGATTATGCTTGCCAAAGGTAACCGTACCAAACAGGTTACAGATGCCTGTAAGACTTATGGCGGATTTTACCTGGGCTCAATTGGTGGTCCTGCTGCTATTCTAGCACAGGATAATATTCTAAAAGTAGAAGTGGTTGATTTTGAAGAATTAGGAATGGAAGCCGTTCGTAAAATTACTGTAAAAGATTTCCCTGCTTTTATTATTACTGATGACAAAGGAAATGATTTCTTTGAGAATTTGTAAGTTTTTTTTCTAGGTACAAAGGTTCAGAGAGACAAAGGCTCAAAGTTTACAGCTAAATAAAATAAAAACCGCCTTGTGGCGGTTTTTATTTTTTACAAATCGTAAAACCTCATAACTCTTATCTCATAACTCTTAACTTATAACCCATAACCTCAACTTCATGCACTTAAATCTTCACTCTCGAAAGCTATAAAATGCGACAGTTTTCCTTTTAATGTAAAAACCGGAGAGCCACTGATTTTGCATTTATATGTTTTGCCGTTCTTCTTGTAGTTCTGAATTGTCTTCTCAAATGGAATTTGCAAATCAATTGCTTTTCTTATTTCTTTTAAGGCTGTTTTTGAGGTTTTTGAACCCTGAAACATTTTTGGTGTTTTCCCCAGGATTTCACTTTCTGTATAACCAGTCATTTTTTTTATTCCGCTTGACGCAAAAACAATTTTGAGATCTGCATCGGTCACTACTACAACTTCTTCCTGAATTCGATCTTTAATAGACAGGTTTTCTTCATTCCATGAAAATTGCGATGAGAGTTCTTTAACTTTTTTTAAATCATCAAAAATATTTTTTAGCTCATTAAGATACTCATAATGAAAATCCCATGCCATAATTGGCACCGAATTATGGCATGGGACTTCATCAGGTTTTACTTTTTTCATTTTAAAATTATATAAACTTACTCTTCTATAAATATAGAAAGAAAATTCCTCTAAAGAAATAATTAAATATTTTTAACAATAGTTTTGATTTGATTAAAATGCAAACTTAAGCTGAACAGCAATTGCCTTTTTTTCCTCTGTATTTAGGTTATTAAGAGATATCCCTAGTAATCTTACAGAATCTTTCATTCGCTCCTGATACAGTAATTCTTCTACAGTTTCTAAAATCAGGCTTTTATCTGAAATAAAGTAAGGAAGGGTTTTACTTCGTGTCTGTTGTGTAAAGTCACTGTATTTGATTTTGAGTGTAACCGTTTTACCAGAAATTTTATGCTTTTTTAATCTTTTTTCTAATGATGTGGCAATTTTTTCCAATTGTTCTAACATGAATATTTCCGAAGATAAATTCACATCAAAAGTATGTTCTGCCGCCACAGATTTTGTAATTCGAAAGGGCTTTACTTCGCTGTTATGAATGCCACGCACTACTTGATAATAGAAGCCTCCGGATTTTCCAAAGTGCTTTTCGAGAAACTCCAAAGATTTGCCTTTAAGATCAAGCCCGGTAAAAATTCCCAACTGATACATTTTTTCCGTCGTTACTTTTCCAACGCCATAAAATTTTCGAATTGGTAATTCTTCCAAAAAAGACAAAATCTCATCCGGATTTACTGTTTTTTGTCCGTTTGGTTTATTAATATCACTGGCAATTTTTGCAACAAACTTATTTACAGAAATTCCTGCCGAAGCCGTAAGGCCCACTTCATTTAAAATTCTTAATCTAATTTCCTGAGCCAATAAACTGGCACTTGGATTTCCTTTTTTATTTTGAGTTACATCAAGATAAGCTTCGTCAAGCGAAAGAGGTTCTACCAAATCTGTATATTCGTGAAAGATAGAATGAATTTTATTAGAAATCTCTTTGTAACGATCAAAACGGGGTCTCACAAAAATAATTTCAGGACAATATTTTTTTGCCAGAGTGCCACTTATAGCACTTCTGACTCCAAACTTACGGGCTTCATAACTTGCTGCCGAGACCACTCCTCTATTTTCTGACCCGCCAACGGCCACCGGTTTTCCGCGCAAGGCAGGATTGTCCATCTGCTCAACCGATGCATAAAAAGCATCCATATCAATATGGATAATTTTTCGATATGTAGGCGTTTCAGACATAATACAAATTTAACTAGTTTTGTGCATTGCAAAAACAAAAAAGCCTCGTAATTACGAGGCTTTCCAAATATATTAAACTGAATTTACTTTTTAATGAACTTTTTGGTAACTGTTTTTTGAGAACCTTTTAATTCAATCAAATAAATTCCTGTATGCAAATTACTTACGTCAATCGGATTTTCAGATAACTGACCTGAACCAACCTGTTGTCCTAAGGTATTTGTGATAGTAAATGTAGCACCTGTTTTGTTTGCCAATGATATACTCAATTCATTATCAACAGGATTTGGATATACCGTTATTTCTGAGCCTGCATTATCTGCAGCAAATGCAATATCATTAATTACAGGTTCTTCTATAGTTCCTGCAGCAGTAATATTTACTGTATAATCTTCTACTTGTCCATAAGAGAAACTTTCACAAGCAGTTGGTATTCCGTTGTACTTCATAGAAACTCTTAATCTGGTTGTTCCTAAGGCAGCGGTTGCAGGAATTGTGATTGATCCTGACACCGGAGTAGTAGTCGAAGCCGACTTTGTCCACACAGTTTCTCCTGAATCTGAGAAATCTCCATCCTGGTTGTAATCAATAAATACCGCATATCCTTCGCTATAAACAGAAGATGCCCATGATGGGGTAATCGTAATTGTATAAGAAGAACTTCTGCTGGCATTTGTAGAAACTGAAGTTAAATTTTCATAACCAGTAGTTCCAGTAGAAGTATTGTTGATTGTACCAAATACAACTTTACCAATTTTTTCTTCTGCAGCATTATTTCCTTTTGATGCACAATAGGTTACAGATGTAGCTGTTGTAGTAACGTTTACCGTACTGCTTGAAGCAGAAATATTCCCCGCTGCATCTTTGGCTTTTACAGAAAAAGTATAAGCGGTTGAAGCTGTAAGTCCGGTTACGGTATAACTTGTGGTTGTAGAACTGCCTTTTAATGTAGAACCCTGATAAATATCGTATCCTGTTACCGCTACATCATCTGTAGAAGCTGTCCAAGTCAAATTAGTTGTTGTTGCTGTTGTACCCGAAGCCGCCAAAGAAGTTGGGGCTGACGGTGGAGTTGTATCTCCTGATCCTCCGGAATAAGCTGCACCAATTCCTACTGCATAAAAAGCATTTGTTGTTGCAATAACCTCAGCAGAACCTGCTCCGTATAAATCAATTGCAGATTGTATACCATAAGTTCTGGCAATTGCATAAGTTGAATTAGAAGACAAATATTCACTTTCTAAACGATAAGCTATTTTTGCAGCTTTATCAATTGTGATTCCGGTTACGTTATAAGCGTTTCCAATATCATTTGTGCCCGTTTTACCAACAGCAAGGATATAAAACCAGTGATTTAAAACTCCAGAATTGGTATGGACACCACATTGGTCATTACTGTTTGTTGGCGTACAATTTACATTAATCCAATATGTTCCTCCATAGGTATCTGGCTGACCTTCTGAATTTGGGTCGCTCATAGAACGCAAAGCAGCATGTCCAGATCTTCTTTCGATGTCTTCTCCAATTAACCATGTAGATTTTGTTGGTGCTGAACGATATTCTATACAAGCTCCCCAAATATCAGAGAAGCCTTCATTCATAGCACCTGATTCTTTTTGATAAGCAAGATTTGCGGTATAAGTACAAACTGCGTGGCCTATTTCGTGACCTGCAACGTCCATTGCTGTTAAGATGTCGAATCCTCCGGTTCCTGTTCCGTCGCCATATGTCATAACACTTCCGTTCCAGAAAGCATTATTGTTACTTGGATAACCTGCTGCAACTAAATTATAATGCACATAACTTTTGATTTTTGCGCCGGCATCATCATAACTATTTCTACCGTGTACGGCAGACCAGTAATCATAAGTCATTTCGGCTCCCCAATGCGCATCAAGTGCACCGTTATCCTTATTTGTGTTATTGTATTCGATCCAGTTATTATCAGCATCTGTAAAATTGGTTGTTGGATATGTCGCTGTTCTTGCAGAATTGTAAGTCTGGATTCCGTTTCCACGTGTTCCGTCCAGCAAAATATAAGAAGATCCGCTTAAGGTGGTTTGAATAGTTTGCGTTCCACTATAGCGCGTTGCAGCATTTGCAGCTACAATTGCCGTTTTTGCATTTAAGCTATTTTCTTTAGCGACTACCTTTTCAGATTTTGATTTTCCATGAGGGTTTTCACCAAGATGCTTTATTGTTGCATTATAAAACAAAGCTTTTCCTGTAATCGCATCGATATACAAATCACCACGGCTCAAAGGATTTGTGGCATAAATATCAAATTTATACGCCAAACGAATTTTATCACCTGTTCTGTCTTTTCCCTGGTTATCCATGTCGGGTAAGAAAACCAATTCGCCCTTTGGTTTTACATAATCCATTGCAGCGGCATCCTGTGGAGAATCCCATAAGTATTGTTTTGCGCCTGTGTGAGCAACTGCTCTGTTAAAAGCTTCCTGAGCAGAAAGTGATGGTTTTACTTTTGCATTCTCAATTTTGTAAAACTCGCCATTCATTGATTCCAGTTTGCCATTTTTGGAATGCAGGGTATAAGTTGCAAATTCTACTTTGATTCCCTGTTCATACAATTGAAATTTTTCATGTGTAAAGCCCTGACGGTCTGATTGTGTTTTGATTTTAGAAAAAGACTGGTTCTCCTTCAATGCCAATTGTTCCTTAAATACTGTCTGATAATCTGAACCTTTGTAGGTAGATTTTTCATTGAAAGTAATTAAACTTGGTTGTCCGTTTTCGGATAAACTTTTTTGATTTATTCTTTTGTCTGTTTGAGCAAATCCAGACAGCGAAAATGTAAGAGCAGCAACTGTTGTTCCTACAATTTTGGGTAAAGTACTTTTCATAAGCAAAGTTGAATTTTGGTTGATTAAATTTGGTTAAGAATCACAAATAAAATATGTAAGTAAATACTTTATTTGAGTGATAAAAATATACAAATTTTGTTAATTAAACGGATAAATTTACCTTTTATCGACAAAATACAACATTTAGTCGTGAAAAGACATCAAAAAATAACACAAAATCTCAGCAATTACAATGCCTTACATAATAAATCAGTATTGCATTGAAAATTAATATTTTACGTAAAATATTATAATTTTTATGGTCATTTTTCTGTAAGAAAACAAAAACAAGCAATTTTCGGGATGCTTCTTTTTAAAAAAAAGAGGAATTATTTCTCAGGCACTATTTTTTGTAAACTAAAACTTAAATCAATTTTCAAAAACAAAAATTGGGATTTATAAAGATTTTGTACTTAATGATTACATACAAATCATTTTCTTTATTTTTGTCTTATACGAAATAAAATAAAATGCGAACATTTGTTATAGGCGACATACATGGAGGATTACTCGCACTTGAACAAGTGTTGAAGAAGGCCGAAGTTACTACAAAAGATACTCTTATATTTTTAGGTGATTATGTTGATGGATGGAGTCATTCTACAGAAGTGATTGATTTTTTGATTGATCTAAAAACCAAACAAAAGTGTATTTGTATCAGGGGAAATCACGATCAGCTTGCTTTGGACTGGCTGGAAAACCGATATGAGGAATTTGATGAGGAAATGTGGTACAAACATGGCGGACAGGCTACAGTTGAGGGTTATTCTAAAATTTCTGAAGAAAAAAAGAAAACCCATATAGCGTTTTTTGAATCCTTACAGGATTATTATCTTGATGATCAGAACCGACTATTTGTTCATGCCGGCTTTACCAACTTGAGTGGTGTCAGATATGAATTTTTTTCGAAATTATTCTATTGGGACAGAACTCTTTGGGAGTCTGCGCTTTCACTAGATCCAAATTTAAAACCCGACGATTTGTATTATCCAAAACGTTTTACAGTTTATAAAGAAGTTTATATTGGACATACTCCTGTAACCCGAATTGGCCAGACGGTTCCAGTAAATAAGGCATGTGTATGGAATATTGATACCGGAGCTGCCTTCAAGGGCCCTTTGACGATTATGAATGTTGACACTAAAGAATTCTGGCAAAGTACACCTTTAAACGAACTGTATTTTAACGAAAAGGGTAGGAATTAAACCATTAAAAATTCTACATTTGTGCTGCAAAATAATTAATATTTAAATTTATGAAAAAGGTTATTACACTTTTGTTCTTAGTATCATTCGGTTTTATTAATGCGCAACAAGCCTTCAAAGGCAAAGGAGACATTAGAGTAAATGTGGGTGCTAATCTACAAGATGGTGGTTCTGGAATTCAGGGTTCTGTAGATTTTGGTTTGGGAGAAAATTTCTCATTTGGTTTCGTAACTACTTATTTATTAGGAGTAGACAACTTTACAGGTTTCTACCATAATGTTCCTTCGGCATATTACGATACAAAACCTGAATTTCAGGATCGTTTTGATGCAAAAGCAAGAATCAATGCAAATTTATCAAGTGTAATTGGTGTTGAGCAATTAGATGTTTATCCTGGATTAAGCTTAGGGTTGCATAACTTCGGAGGTCATGTTGGAGGCCGTTATTTCTTTACTGACGGATTTGGCGTTTTTACAGAAATTGGATTCCCGATTGCGAAATACGGAAGCAATA
>Ga0307406_10000007_pt1 | contig 139236 bp, 132 predicted proteins | sample 322Cmetagenome_3_FD_203706 | JGI IMG/M metagenome (GOLD analysis project Ga0307406, IMG submission 203706) | Maize rhizosphere microbial communities from greenhouse at UC Davis, California, United States - 322HYB-C-2 | ecosystem: Host-associated > Plants > Roots > Rhizosphere > Soil | place...
AATACCATCCTGAGGACGGATATAATCTGGTTACAGATGCCAACGGGGCCATAACCACCTATTATTATGAGCCAAGCCAGCTTGTGACCCAAATAAAAGACCCAATGGGCAACAGTGTTTTTTATGACTACACTGAATTTATGGAACTTTATCGTGAGATCGATCAGGAAGGACGCATCACAGGATTTAACTATGACGATTGGGGAAACAAAACAAGCACTACTTATCCTGATAATACTCAGGAAATATTGCTCTACGACGAACATCGCCCATCGATTGCCATAGACCCTGAGGGAAACAAAACCGTTTATTTGTATAAAAAGCAAAAGACCCATCAGCTCAAAACCATAATAGCACCGGATAAAACAACAACCCATTTTACCTACAATGCCCACGGACTGTTAAATACCGTTGCCAAAAATGATAATGAGCTTCAACTGGTCTATGACCAGCAGTACAACCTTATAGAATGGCACGAAAATGGACAAAAACTAAAAACATGGGAATATGACCACCGCGGGCGTGTAAAGGCCATTTATACCCCAATGCAAATGGCCGACTACTTTACCTATGATGCCCTGGACAGGGTACAGCAAATAATAGAAAAAGACAGCAACATAATAGAATTTGCCTACAACAGCTATGATGAAGTAATTGCCCTTAAAGACAAAAAAAACAGCATAAAGTTTAGCTATACTCCAATGGGAAGTCTTGCCACCAGAGAGCAGAACGGCGTAAAAGTACGTTTTGACTACGACAAGATGGAACAGCTTACCGCAATAAAAAACGAAGATAACGAAGCATATTATTTTGACCGCAATAAAGCCGGATATATAATAAAAGAAACCGCTTTTGATGGCATAGTAAAAAAATACAACCGCAACCTGGCCGGAGAAGTAACTAGAATAGACCACGGAAACGGAAAATATACCGAATATGAACAGGATGCATTGGGGCGCATAACCAGGGCCGACTATCATGACGGAAGCTGGGAAACCTATACCTACAACAAAAACGGACTCCTGACAGAAGCCGCCAACCAAAACGTCACCATAAGTTTTGAGCGTGATGCTGCCGGACGTATCGTAAAAGAAACCCAAAAACAGCAGCTTGATGCTGCCGAAAACGGCATCACGCTTACCGCTGGCTACAATGCCTTAGGACAGCGCACCAGCATAAGCACCAGCCTTGGGACCAATATAAACACGCAGTATAACCAAAAAGGACAGCTGGATCGCATAGAAGCCCAAAGCAAGGAGTTAAAAGAACAGCACCAAAGCTGGGAAACTACCTTAAAGCGAGATGAGTTAGGACGCGAAATAGAACGTTTTGCCACAGGAGGCCTGCACATAAAAACCAGCTACAACAGCAGTGGGAAACAAAAAGAGCAGGAAGTATTTGCAAACGGAAAACGCAGCGGATCGCGCTTTTATAATTGGGATACCTGCCAGCAGCTGCGAAGTAAGGTAAACCAAATGACCAAAAGCATGACCTATTTTGATTATGACGACTTTGGCAACCTTGCCAGAGCCAGTTATGATGGAAAGGGAGAATTATACAAAACTCCAGATGCAGTGGGCAATTTGTACAAAACCCAAGACCGCAGCGATCGTAAATATGGCAAAGGAGGAAAACTGCTCAAAGACGAAAAATACTATTACAAATACGACCAACTGGGCAATCTTGTACACAAAAGTCCGCGTGATATTACCAAACCGCTTGTTTTTGAAAAACCGACAAACTGGATAGACAGGCTTGCAGGCAATAAAGAAGAAGAGACAAGGCTGCAAAAGGAACACGAAAGCTGGCAATATGGTGACACCGCCTACACCTGGCTGGCCAATGGCATGCTCGAAAGCATACAAAACCCCGACGGAAAGATCGTAAGGTTTGAGTATGACGCACTTGGCAGAAGAACCGCAAAAATTGCAAACAAACAAATAAATCGCTATTTTTGGGATGGTAATGTTCTTATTCATGAGTGGAAATATGATCTGAAGGAAAGGCCAAAACTTGTAATTATTGAGGATGATTTGGTCTACGACAAAACCGAACCTGTTGATAATTTAATTACCTGGGTCTACGAAGGTGGAAGTTTTGTTCCTTCGGCAAAAATTATTGGCGAAGAAAAGTTCTCTATCGTAAATGATTATATTGGGCGTCCCGTACAGGTTTATAATGAAAATGGCGAAGTAGTCTGGGACACTGATTATGATATTTACGGAGATTTAAGAGAGTTTAAAGGTGACAGAAGTTTTATACCTTTCAGGCAGCTTGGGCAATATGAAGATGCAGAAACAGGCTTGTACTATAACAGATTTAGGTACTATAATCCTGAGACCGGAACGTACTTATCTCAGGATCCGATTGGGCTTTCAGGGAACAACCCTAATCTTTATGCGTATGTGCATGATGCTAATGGTTGGACAGATATATTTGGGTTAGCAGGAACCCCTTGGATGCCGCATGGAGCAGCCCAACCAGATGTTATTTCAAAAGGACCTCATTTTTATGCGGGAGATGGTAAAACAGAATTAAAACTTGCGTTAGAAGGAGATAAAATTAAATTTGTAGAGGTTTTTGGAAAAGATGCAGATACTCCGGCATTAACAAAAGCAATCAAAGAAGCAGAAGAAAAATTGATAAGCGATAAGGCATGGAGAGAGAAATTACTTCAAAATGCCAAAGAAGTAAAAATGAGTTTATTTGAAAACTTTGGAAGACTTGATCGAGCTAGAGAGGTTAAGAAAATAGAGAAAGCATTAAAAAAACTTTGCAAGTAAAATGGAAATTTCTATATCTAAATTTATTGAAAGAGGTTTGTTTGGGCAAATTTCTTTAGGGGATTCTAGAGAAAGAATATGTCATATTTTTAATCTTGTAGAGGAATTAAAAGAAAGTGATTATGTAACTTTTAACAATCTGGAATTAAAATTCTTTGATAATGAATTAGTGCTTATGAGTTTTTTTATAGATCATGAGGGAATATCTTTTATTAATAAAAAATCTAATAATTTATTTTATGTGAAAGATCTTATGGTATTTAAAAACATGCAACTTTCTAAATTTGAAAAATATTGCCATGAGCAAAAATTAATAATTAAAAGTAAATATAATATTTCTAATCAAACATCTTTAAATATTTATAAAGGTGCATATATAACATTTGAAGATGATATTTTAAATTCAATTTCCGTTTTTGACTTAAATAAAATTTAACCCCCGCTCTTCGAAGAGTTCTGTTGAACCCCAGCCGGTGTGAGCTTCTTGCTCGTGAAGACAAAGAGAATCAGCAAGGCGCATAGATATAAATAGCTATTTTTTGAAAAAAGTAACGTTCTTATACACGAGTGGAAATATGACTTGCAAGAAAGGTCTAAACTTGTAATTATTGAGCACGATTTGGTTTACGATAAACCCGAACCTGTTGAAAATTTAATTACCTGGGTTTATGAAGTTGGTAGTTTTGTACCAAGTGCTAAAATTGTTGGCGAAGAAAAGTTCTCTATCGTAAATGATTATATTAGGCGTCCCGTACAGGTTTATAACGAAAACGGTGATGTAGTCTGGGACACTGATTATGATATTTACGGGGATCTACGAGAATTAAAAGGCGATAGAAGTTTTATTCCGTTTAGACAGCTGGGACAGTATGAGGATCAGGAGACGGGTTTATACTATAATCGTTTCAGGTACTATAATCCTGAAACCGGAACGTACTTATCGCAGGATCCTATTGGACTGGCTGGGAATAACCCAAATTTTTATGCTTATGTAAAAGATACAAATGGGTGGATTGACATTTTTGGTTTAAACTTGATATCTGGCGAATCTCTTTCAGATGCTACAAAATTATTCAGAATAGGTGGTTCTGATGTAGGTAATTTGGGTTTAAAGCCAGGAGAAATGGGACTTGACCCTCCTGGGATTTCTGTAATTAGAGCTAAAACGGCGGAAGAAGCGGGGCAGATAATGAAAGATGCATTACCAAATGTGACAAGATTACATGATGTAATAAATTCAGGTAATATTGCGGAAATAGATGCAAAATCTATTAGAGAAGCTGGTTTTGATGTAATCCATAATCCAACAGGAACAATTGGCGATGCACATGCTAGACTTATACATCCAGATGGGATTGATGGCTTTAATAAAAGCAATCTAAGTATTTTGTCTGATAAATTTAAATGCCACTAAAGATGAGTTATTCAGATACTCTTGTACTTGTTCTCGACGACGGTACAATAAAAAAAATAGGACTTATTGATTATAATTTTCACAAAGATTTTTTCACAAATAGTGTCAGATATATTCATTTTACTGGTAAAATTCAAATTATACAAGAAAATTTCCCTAGTGAACTGAAAAAAATAATTGAAAAAAAAGTAGATTATGTAAATGATGGGGCTTTTTCTTTAATTGATGATATTAATTTAGAAATAAATAAATACTACATAAGATTAGAAAGTAAGAAATGTAGAATTTATGATATTTATATTGAAAATAATGGAGTCGACTTTATTATTCCTCACGTGGACGCAAGTTTTAGCTTATATTAGTTAAATAAAAAAAAACTACTGGCGCGAGTATCTTGCCCCCGCTCCCGCACGAATCCTTTCGTGTGTCATAAACGATAATTAGTAACCAAGAAATAAATCGCTATTTTTGGGACGGCAACGTTCTTTTGCACGAATGGAAATATGACCTGAAGGAAAGGCCTAAACTTGTTATAGTTGGGGATGATGTGGCTTATGATAAACCCGAACCAATTGAGAATTTAATTACTTGGTGTATTTGAGGGCGGAAAAAGTGGAAAATGAATATTTAAAAGTTAATGATTATTTAATTAAAAAAAAAGAAAAATGATTTTTTAATTAAAAAAAATCGAGAAATTATTCCGTTACCAAATTATCCAATATTATTAGATTTATTAAATGGTAAATTATTTAAAAGTGAAGCAATAAATGGTTTATTGAACAAAAAAAAATCATTTTTTCTTCAACAGTTTTATACTCCTGAAGCTGGTCATACTTTAATTTTATTTGATTTTGATTTGATAGAGAAAATAAAAGAGTTTTCAAAAAAGAATGAAATTGAATTTGTAGAAGTTGAGTCAATTAATGATTTGAAGCCTTGGTAATAATAGCGTTGTTTTATGCCCTTTAGGCTGCGTGGGCAATATGAAAATGCAGAAACGGGTTTGTACTATAACAGATTCAGGTATTATAATCCTGAGACAGGACTGTACTTATCTCAGGATCCGATTGGACTGGCTGGAATAACCCGAATCTTTCTTTATGCGTATGTAAGAAATCCTAATGCACAATTTGATCCTTTTGGATTAGATCCTTTAGGATCTAAAGACAAGCCTTTTGATACTTTGAAGCAAGCTATGAATAAGGCTAAAGATTTAGCAGGAATACCAAGAAGCCAACAACCCGATAGACAATGGCAAATAGGAGATGATATTAATAAGAAAGGAAGTGATTTAGCAAATTATGAATATGATGCAAATACTGGTTCTCATGGTAGAATGTATGAATTTACAGATGCTAATGGACACAAAAAAGTAGTAGCTGTGCATACCAATGATGGCCAATTACATGTTCACGCAGGTGGCCCCAAGGATACTCCGCGTACTTACGATTTTAAAAAGAATAGATATGCGAAGATTGATGATCCTAATTTGAAAGATCATCATTTATTTGTCAAATGTAAATAAGACCAACGAATGGATAAATTAGGATTATCAGTAAAAGATAGACTAGCACTAAATAAATTAGAAAAAGAATATAGAGCGAATTCTAATTGTGATTTTCTAGATATAGTCAATGAGCCTTACTCAATTTATTTTCAAAATTTTTCTAATGACGCGAAAAGCACATTGGATATTAGAGATTTCGATATTAATACAATCAAAAATAAAATTAAAGATTGGGAAATTACTGAAATTTTAAAAGTGACTCAAAATCATGATATTATTATTATATCTGATGAATATTTCAAAGTTAAAATAAAATTAATAAATGTTGAAGCTTTTTTCTTAAACTTTCTTAATAAAAAAATTTCAAATCACATTGGTTTAGATATTCTTTATTTCAATGAAAGTAAAAACTTTACAAATATTTTTTATGATGAAGAGTATGAAGTACAGAATTTTTTGAAAAAATGGTAACCCAGTTCTTCGAAGAGTTGGTTATCCTCCCGCGCTCCCCCACGAATCCTTTCGTGTGGTGCAAAGAAGATCGATAAAAGCATAAAAACAGAAACCCCGGCTCCCGCATGAATCCTTTCGTGTGTCATAAGGGATAAGGCAACCAACAAATAAATCGCTATTTTTGAGATGGAAACGTTCTTTTGCATGAGTGGAAATATGATCTGAAGGAAAGGCCAAAACTTGTAGTTATTGAGGACGATTTGGTTTACGACAAAACCGAACCTGTTGAAAATTTAATTACCTGGGTTTATGAAGGTGGTTGTTTTGTACCAAGTGCTAAAATTGTTGGCGAAGAAAAGTTCTCTATCGTAAATGATTATATTGGGCGTCCCGTACAAGCTTACAATGAAAACGGTGATGTAGTCTGGGACACGGATTATGATATTTATGGTGATTTACGGGAATTTAAGGGAGATAGAAGTTTTATACCTTTCAGGCAGCTGGGGCAGTATGAGGATCAGGATACGGGCTTATACTATAACAGGTTCAGGTATTATAATCCTGAAACTGGACTGTATTTAAGTCAGGATCCGATCGGGTTGGCGGGAAACAATCCGAATTTTTATGCGTATGTGCATGATGCCAATTTTCAATTTGATCCGTTTGGGTTGGACTGTAAAAAGTAACTGATACGCTTACAGGTAAAAGTTTCGATTTAGCAAGTGAAATGCCAATTATAAAAAAAGGAACAAAAGCTTGGAAAGATGCAATAGAATGTATGAAAACCCCTGGAAAAAAGTAAAAATTTCAGAGTTGAATCTAAGGCAGATGCGGATGAATTATTAAAACATGGGAGAGGGCACTTAGCTGAACAGCCTAGATATACTGATACTCCTTACAAATCTGGATATGAATATCATCCAAATGAATCACATACGATTAATGCTCCTCAAAATAATTTAGAACATATAAAATGGAAAGATTGGAGTTCTGGAAAAAGTTCTGGTGGTAATGGGCATATCTTTTTTTAAAATTTCAATTATGACAACATTTGAAGAATTAAAAAATACTCCTATTGGTTGGAGATTTACAGACGAGAATTATAATGTTTTAGATTTTGAGGATTTAAAAGAGATAAAACTTAATAATATGGAGGAATCTCAGATAAAATGGAAAGCTTTTACAGGTTCTGGGGAGAAACATTTAATGAATTTACCTAGTACTTTTTGGAATAATCTCATCAAAATTGATGAGTTTCATTTAGAATGGTGAGAAGAATCCGAGAAAAACAATAAATTATCTAAAATTAGTAATATTAAATTAGATGATAAAATTACTTTTTTTTGGGGAGCTGATAATTCAATTGAAACATATTGGTCTATTTTTTTAAAATATTGGGATGACTTTTGTTATCCAAGCGATGACAATAATCTTATGGTATGTGAAAAAAGAAATTTTTATATGTCATATATTGAAGATTGTTTTTCTATATATAAAATGGAGAATGTTTCAGATTAGATGCCCCAACTCCCACACGAATCCTTTTGTGTGGTGAAAAGAAGATCGATAAAGCATAAAAACAGAAACCCCGGCCCCCCGCATGAATCTTTCGTGTGTCATAAGGGATAAGGCAACTAACAAATAAATCGCTATTTTTGGGATGGAAACGTTCTTTTGCAGGAGTGGAAATATGACCTTAATGAAAGACCTAAACTTGTTGTTGAGGATGATTTGGTTTACGACAAAACCGAACCAGCAGAAAATTTAATAACCTGGGTATATCAGGAAGGAAGTTTTTCGCCTTCTGCTAAAATTATTGATGAAGAAAAATTCTCTATAATAAATGATTATATTGGGCGTAGGCAGGAATAGATAAGCTGTACATAATCATTATAAATTAAAGATATGGCAAAAAAGAAGTTTTATGTTGTTTGGGAGGGCAGAAATGTTGGGATCTTTGAAACCTGGGATGAATGCAAGGAAAGTATTCATGGTTTTGCTGGTGCCAAATATAAATCATTTCAAACTTTAGAATTAGCAAAGCAAGCATATTCAGAAGAATATGATGACTATAAGGGAAAGAAAATTTTTGAATCCGAGTTGTCTGAAGAAGAATTAAAATTGATCGGTACACCTATTTTAAAAAGTATTTCTGTAGATGCGGCCTGTAGTGGAAATCCCGGTTTAATGGAATATCAAGGAGTTGAAACTGAAACGAAAAAGGTAATTTTTAAACAAGGACCTTTTAAAGAGGCTTCAAATAATATGGGTGAATTTTTAGCTTTAGTACACGCATTGGCGTATATGAAAAAAGCAATGATAAACGTCCAATTTATTCTGATAGTAAAATAGCAATAGGTTGGATTAGAGATAAAACTTCAAGAAGTAATATTCAAGAAACAGAAAATAATATAGAGGTTTTTGAACTTATGGAACGGGCAGAAAAATGGCTACTATCAAATGAATTTAGCAATGAAATATTGAAATGGGAAACAAAAGCTTGGGGTGAAATTCCAGCTGATTTCGGTAGGAAATAATAAATATTATGAAAAGACTCTATCTGTATATTATATTTTTAGCCTGTTTCTGCGCTTATTCTCAACTTCCTTCATCTCATATTATGACCTCCTTTCATCAAGGAGCTGCGACCAACTGTGCTTCAATTTCAGTAATCAAATTAGCAATTGGAAGGTTTGGAATTAATAATGTACTGAAAGAGCTTAAAACAACCCAGAATGGTTTTCATATCATTTTAAAAGATAATTCAGAAATTGATTTGTCAACTTCAGAAATATTAAGAATGAATAAATTAAATTACTTCATTGTAGGCACTGATAAAGAAATATTTGACTATGCACAATTTTTGTAGTCGCTATTTTCAGCTATCCCCTCCCGCTCCTCCTTATATTATAACCTCATTTAAACAAGGTGTAAACGTGCGTAACCCCTTTGATATCGGGACTTAAGATATAATTTTGTGGCGCAACTTTGAACTTTAAAATGTGCCACGAATGTGCCACAAAGATTTTGTTCGATTTTATAAATATTGAAAAGTGGTATAAAAGAAAAAACCCTGCAAATCGTTGGATTTGCAGGGTTTACCGCTCTTTTTGGCCTTTTTTGAAAACTTTGAAAATCTTGTTTTTTCTCTGTTTTCTAGCCTTCGCGGAGAAAGAGGGATTCGAACCCCCGGACCTGTTACAGTCAACAGTTTTCAAGACTGCCGCATTCGACCGCTCTGCCATTTCTCCAGTATGTCGCTATCATTTTGTGATTGCGAGTGCAAATATAAGACGCTTTTTCGGTTCTCAAAACTTTTTGGGCACTTTTTTTAAACTTTTTTTTTGATAGGTTTTTAAGTGCTTAATTATCAGTATTTCTGAAAAATATTTTTTTGCAGTTACAGTTCCAAATCATCTAAAATTGGTACTGGTGTCTTATTCTCATCAACTGCAACAAAAGAAAAAGTTCCTGAAACTACTGTTTCACGAAGTTCAGAATACATTTGTTCCATAAAAATGTCTACGTGAATTTTGCAACTTGTTCTTCCAACACTCATAACTTTTGCAACTAATTCTATTAAAGTTCCGGCTGGAATTGCTTTTTTAAAATCAATTTGACCTGTAGAAATTGTAACCACCTTCTTTCGGCTGAATCTTGTGGCGCAAATAAAAGCAACTTCATCCATAAGATGAAGTGCGGTTCCGCCAAATAAAGTATCGTAATGATTTGTTGTACTAGGAAAAACAGCTTTAAAAATGTGGGTTTCCGATTTTAAAATTCTTTCTTCTATTGTACCCATATTAGTAGTTTACATATTCAGTAATTTCAAGGCCATAACCGATCATTCCGACACGTTTGGTTTGTTCTGTATTTGACACTAATCTAATTTTAGAAATATCTATATCATGCAGAATTTGTGCTCCGATCCCGTAGTCCTTACTATCAATGATTACTTTTGGAGCTTTTAAGGTACCAGTAGATTGTAATGCTTTTAATTCTGAAATTCTGTTTAAAAGATTTACAGCTGTCATATCCTGATTAATAAAAATTACGGCACCTTTTCCATTTTCATTAATGACTTTAAACATGTCGTCTAATTGTTGTTCTGCATTATTAGTTAATGTCCCGAGCAGATCATTATTCACTTGAGAAGAGTGGATTCTGGTTAAGATCGGCTCACCAAGATTCCATGTGCCTTTAGTTAAAGCAATATGGATTTGTTTATTTGTTGTTTGTTCGTAAGCTCTTAATCTGAAAGTTCCAAAACGAGTTTCAATATCAAAATCTTCTTTTTTAACAATCAGACTATCGTGCTGCATTCTGTAAGCAACAAGATCTTCTATAGAAACTAATTTTAAATTAAATTTCTGAGCTACTTTTATTAATTCCGGTAAACGCGACATAGTCCCGTCCTCATTTAATATTTCACAAATAACACCAGCTGGTTTAAAACCTGCTAATCTGGCAAAATCAATTGCAGCTTCTGTGTGACCGGTTCTCCTTAAAACACCTCCTTGTTTGGCAATAAGTGGAAATATATGTCCCGGACGTGCCAAATCATGTGGTTTTGTAGAAGGATCAACCAAGGCCTGAACTGTTTTAGAGCGGTCTGCTGCTGAAATTCCGGTAGTGACTCCATTTCCCTTCAAGTCTATAGAAACTGTAAAAGCAGTCTCCATATGATCTGTATTGTTAGTGACCATTGCACGCAGATCAAGTTCCTTACAACGACTTTCAGTAAGTGGCGTACAGATTAATCCACGCCCGTGTGTAGCCATAAAGTTGATCATTTCGGGTGTTACTTTTTCGGCAGCAGCCAAAAAATCACCTTCATTTTCTCGATCTTCATCATCGACTACAATTATTACTTTACCCTGACGAATATCTTCTATAGCTTCTTCAATGGTATTAAGTTGTATTTTTGTTGTTGACATAATTATTGTTTGTTTTGAACAGGGAAAAACCGTTCGGAAATTTTTTGAAATAGTTGTAATATTGGTGTCGTAATGGCGTCAAAGTTGATTAACCCGTTATCATTTGTAGCACGATAAGTCAGTAATATAGCCAATGGCGATAATATAAAAGATGACATCCATGATCCCATAAAAGGAGTCATACCGCCTTCTTGGGAAAGTCTTTTCCCAAAAGTATTGATGAAATGAAATGTAATAAAAATCAAAACGGCAAATACAATTGGTAAACCAAGACCACCCTTTCTTATAATTGCTCCTAGCGGAGCACCAATAAAAAACATTAAGAAACAGGCAAAAGCGATAACAAACTTCTCGTACAGTGCAGTAAGGTGTTTATTGATATCTCTTTGTTTGTCTTTTAAATCTTTTTGAGTTGTTTCTATAGAATAAATATTGCTGGTCACATTACTGGCAGCCATTTTTAGAAGATCTGATTTTTGTTTATTTGTATATAAAGACAAAAGATTGTTAGGAAGTGGTTTTTTCTTTTTCTCAGTCTTTATTACTTTCGGAGAACTTTTAATTCCAACCCGTTGATTAATATTTTCAGAAAAAGAAACTATTTCATTTTTTAGGTTTTTATTCAGGGAATCTAATGTATATCGCAATTCATTAACATTTAGCATTCCGTTTGTGCTTCCGACACTTTCCTGGGTATCATCGGTTTTATTTAATTCTGATAAATCTATATTAATGATTTGTTTCTTAAATTGTCCTTTTACAAAAGGTAATTTTGTACGATCCTCATATTTTTTTGGGGTAACATCCTGATAATAATAGCCATCATTTAAAACTAATTTTAAAATACTAGACTTTTCGTTACTTATCAATTCACCATTTTTTGCTTTTATTACAGTTTTGTTTTCACCATAATTATTAGCTTTTTCATGAATGGTAACTCCGGTCAAAATATTACCATTCTCACCGGATTTTTTATTTACCTTAATATTATAGGTTCCTACATCATTAAATTGTCCTTCTGCAATTGCCATAGCAGGCTTGGCCTGAGCAATGTTTTTTCGGAAATTAACAAATTTATATTCAGCGTAGGGAATTACATTGTTTGCAAACCAGAAAGCGACAAAACTTAAGACACAAATGAAGATAATTAAAACCCTCATTGCCCTTTGTAGAGATATTCCTGAAGATTTCATCGCTGCAAATTCATAATTCTCAGCAAGATTACCAAAAGTCATAATGGATGCCAATAAAACCGATAGTGGCAAAACCAGCGGAATAATTCTTGGCATTGAGAAAAGCAGGAATTTTACGACCAGGATCAAATCAAGATCTTTACCTGCAAGTTCAGAAATGAACAACCAGACGGTCTGAAGTATGAATATAAAAAACAGGATTACAAAAACCGTAGTAAATGTAGTCAAAAATGTTTTCAGTAAGTATTTGTCTAAAATTTTCAACCTTGTAATTAATCTAATTTATTGATGTAGTATTTTGGATATTTGCTCGCTACAAAGGTAAATTGATTTTTTGATAAAGGCTGATTGGTTTTAAAAGAATTAACGGTCAAAGTGGTTTTTGTTCCATTTTTTCCGGTTTCAATCAAATTGTAAATATGTTTTGTTTGTACATCAATACCTAAAAGGATCTCTTTTCTTTGATCTTTAGCATTTGTAGGCGCCAGCTTGATGTATTGAATTTTTCTTCCTTTTACATTCTGAACAATATCCATATTGTACTTATAACCTGAATTAAAGAATGTTAGCATTTTTGATGGTGTAATAGCTGTGTCGTCTTTTTCGTTTACTTTAGAGATAGTAACTTCTTCATCTTCAGGTACAATAGTATATGTTTTTTGTCCGTCAAATATTTTAGTAACACCCATAAAATTTAAAACATACTGATTGCCTTTCATAACAACATTTCCCTTACTGTCCTGATTGATATTTTCTTTGGCGTTATTTAGAGAATATTTAAAATCAATAGAGATATTATCGTAGCTTTTTATCTTAGCTGTCACCTGGTTCAATAAATCTTTGGCTTTTTTATCCTGAGCCTGAATAGAAGTGATGCTTAATAGCAAAATAAGAGCTACTTGCAGGCACTTTTTAGTCATGTTAGTGATAGAATTGTTTTGGATTTCCTGAATTTTCGTTTTCATGATGGGGTTAATTTTGTTCATTATTAAAAAATTGATCAAGAGCACTCAAATCAGAGATGTTGACACTGCGTGCCTTACTGCCTTCAAACGGACCAACAATTCCAGCAGCTTCCAACTGATCGATCAGACGACCTGCTCTGTTGTATCCTAATTTTAATTTTCTTTGCAATAAAGAAGCAGAACCTTGCTGTGCATTGACGATTATCTCTGCAGCCTCTCTAAATAAAGTGTCTCTTTCAGAAATATCCATATCAAGATTAATGCCAGTTTCTTCACCAACAAACTCAGGAAGTAAATAAGCAGTGGCATAAGCTTTTTGTCCACCAATAAAATCAGTAATTTTTTCAACTTCAGGAGTATCGATAAAAGCACACTGCACACGCACGACATCATTACCATTCGTATATAATAAATCTCCTCGTCCAATCAATTGATCGGCACCCTGTGTGTCCAAAATAGTTCTTGAATCAATTTTTGAAGTTACCCTAAATGCAATTCTCGCAGGAAAGTTAGCTTTAATTAAACCGGTAATTACGTTTACAGACGGTCTTTGTGTCGCAATAATTAAGTGAATACCAATAGCACGTGCTAATTGAGCCAAACGAGCAATCGGAATTTCAACCTCTTTTCCAGCTGTCATAATCAAATCGGCAAACTCATCGACAACCAAAACAATATAGGGTAGAAATCGGTGACCGGCTTCTGGGTTTAGTTTTCGAGATTTAAATTTTTCGTTGTATTCTTTAATATTACGAACCATTGCGTCTTTCAATAATGAATAGCGATTATCCATTTCGACACAAAGTGAATTTAAAGTGTTCACCACTTTTGCATTATCTGTAATAATAGCGTCTTCTGTATCCGGAAGTTTGGCTAGATAATGTCTTTCTATTTTATTGAAAAGTGTAAGCTCTACTTTTTTCGGATCGACCAAAACAAATTTTACTTCTGCCGGATGTTTTTTGTATAATAATGACGTTAAAACCGCATTTAATCCAACAGATTTACCTTGTCCAGTTGCTCCTGCCATCAATAAGTGAGGCATTTTGGCAAGATCGACAACAAAAGTTTCATTAGAAATGGTTTTTCCTAAAGCGATTGGCAGCTCCATTTCAGCTTCCTGAAATTTAGCAGATCCTATAACGCTCTTCATAGAAACCATTGTAGGGTTTTTGTTCGGAACCTCAATACCGATAGTTCCTTTTCCTGGAATTGGCGCAATAATACGGATTCCCAGAGCAGATAATGATAAAGCGATATCATCTTCTAAACTCTTAATTTTAGAAATTCTGATTCCGGCTTCCGGTACGATTTCGTATAATGTTACCGACGGACCAACGGTTGCTTTAATCTGTGCAATCTCAATTTTATAGTTACGAAGTGTATCTACAATTTTGTTTTTATTTTCTTCTAATTCTTCCTGATTAATGGTGATTCCTCCAGTTGAATATTCTTTTAATAAATCAATGGTTGGAAATTTGTAATTTGAAAGGTCTAAAGTTGGATCAAATAATCCGAAGTCGGCAACAAGGCGAGAAGCAAGATTTTCTTCTATAATATCTTCTTCTTCGGCTTTCTCAATAACAAATTCTTCTGTATGTACAGGAGCTTCTGTTGTTGGGTTTATGTTCATTTGAAGGTGTTTTAAAACCGGATTCAAATCAATTTCTGATGAATTTGTAATGGTTGGTTTTAAAGCTTCTTTGTTGATTTCGAATTTAGAATCTTCGGTTTTTAAATGAATATTATCCGGTTCTTCCTCAAATTCTTCGACAGCGAATTCTTCAAGATTATAAGCACTTTCTGGTTGGGGCTGTGTTTTAAGCGCGCTTAATTCAGTCTTAATGTCATTTTTTGTTGAGTCAAAATAAGATTGAATTTTTTCAGGAGATAATTTTATTTTAAAAATCAAATACACGATCAATCCAAAAAGAAGAGCTAATAAAGTTCCTGTTTTTCCAATATAATCCTGCGAAAACAAATTAAGCTCATAACCAATAGTTCCGCCCAATTCAGGTGCAGAAGTAGCGAAAAAGCCAAAAAGTACAGAAACAATTATAATGGCAAATACATCCCAAAACCAAATATTTTTTAGTTTTTTGAGGGATAATTCTAATGCTAAAAACATTCCTGTAAGGAAAAATAATCGCACAAAAATAAAAGATGCTAATCCAAATCCTTTGTATACAATTAAATCGGATAAATAAGCACCAAATTTCCCGAGCCAGTTCTGTACAACCTCTGTTCGGTCATCAAGCTCGCTGACAGCACTCTGGTCAGATTGTCCGTTGATATAAAAGGAAATAAATGCAACTAATAATGCAATAGAAAATAATACCAAAAGGCATCCTAAAACAAAACGTTGTTGTTTGTTGGGCCTCCAAGATCTTACAGTTGTCTCAGTTTTTGGTTCTTTTTTTTTGTCTAAAGTTTCTTTTTTGGTTGTTTTTGCCATTCTTTCGTTTAGTATTGCCTATACAAATTTTGGAATATAAATGATCAGTCCTATTGCGATAGCGGTCATTGCGGCAAAAAATACCGCTCCTGCAGCAATATCTTTAATAAACCCAATTTTTTCGTGATAATTGGGATGAATAAAATCGGCTACTTTTTCAACAGCAGTATTCAAACCTTCTACGCTTAGTACCAGACCAATTGCAAAAATTTGAAAAAGCCACTCTTCATGTGAGATATGAAAATAGAAACCGGCAATAGTCAATATTATTCCCAGTGAAAATTGTACCATAACACTATGTTCGGTACTAATTAATTTTACTGCTCCCTTAAAAGCGTACGTAACGCTTTTAAGTCGGCCTTTTACAAAAGTATTATCTTTTTGAAACTCCATTTATGTCATTATAGTGCTGCCAAAGCTGCTTCGTAATTTGGTTCGTCTACAATTTCGGCAACTTGTTCTGTGTGAGTGATTTTTCCGTTTTCATCAACAACAATAATGGCTCTTGAATGTAAACCTGCAAGTGGTCCGTCAATGATATTTAAACCATTTGTTTTTCCAAAACTTCCTTCTTGAAAATCAGATAGATTAACTACATTCTCTAAACCTTCAGCTCCACAAAAACGTTTTTGCGCAAACGGTAAATCTCTTGAAATACACAATACAGTTGTGTTTTCTAAAGTACTTGCACTTGCATTGAATTTTCTAACAGAAGTTGCGCAAGTTCCTGTATCAACACTTGGGAAAATATTTAAAACTAATTTTTTACCAGCAAAATTGCTTAGTGTAGCAACTGATAAATCATTTTGTACTAATTTGAAATCAGCTAATTGTGTTCCAACTGCTGGTAGCTCGCCTGATGTGTGAACCGGATTTCCTCCTAATGTTATTGAAGCCATGTTTTTTGTTTAAATTAATGAGGTTCAAAAGTAAGGATTAATATTTGAATCTAAAAGTATTTGTTGTTGCCAGTAAGAACAATTAGGCAAGTTTTAATACTAACGAAAAAACGTTTTGGTTAGTATTGATTTGTTGTTTGGAGGATTTGGCTAAAGTATAAATGACACGCAGATGAAAGATTATGGTGTGCATGAAATTTGAAATCAAAACCGATCTCCGCGAGAGGGATAGGAGCTAACTGCCGAAGCAGTGTGGATAGCCCGACAGCAACCCGATGAGAGGGCGTATATGCGTACGCTAAATTTGCCCTCTCATCGGGTTGCTGTCTCGCCCAAATGTTAGCGCATAAAAAAAGCGTCTCTAAATAGAAACGCTTTCTCCGTCATGTTTTTTTGTTTTTTCTCTGAAAAAGAGGCCGACTATTTGTCGATAGAGCCCAGAACACGTTTCATGAACGCATTTAAAGCTTCTTTTTTATCTGTGCCCTGAACTATCATTTTGTGTACTTCAAGTGCACCATACATATTCGAAATCAATTCGCCAATTACATCTAATTCTTCATCTTTTAGGGACGGAATTTCAGTCATAGCTTCAAGAACTTCAATTGTTTCGATGATATAATCCTGATCGTTTTCTTCGATGAACTGCGTTAATTGCTTTATTACAGGTAATTTCATTTTGTGGAGTTTTTAAAAGCTTTTGTCAAGTTTAAATTTTGATAAAGCTTAATGATGAATTAAGCAATTGCGTTTACCAGGTCGATTAAAACTTCTTGTTTGTTTGTTTGCGTTTCGCCAACCAATTGTCCGTTTACGAAAGTGGCAAATGTTGGCAGGTTGCTCACATTAGCTAATTTTCTTGATTCAGGAGAATTTTCTGCATCAACCAAAACAAAAGTGATAGCTTCATTTTCTGTGGCTAATTTTTTGAATTTTGGTTTCATAATACGGCAATTTCCACACCATGAAGCTGAATATTGTACTACTACTTTTTCGTTTTTAGCAACTAAATCTGCTAACGTATCTTCGTTTAAGTCGATTAACATATCTTTTTTAAGTTTCTAAGTCGCTAAGGTTCTAAGATTAAGATACTAAGTTTTGATCTTAGAACCTTGTGACTTGTTATTAGAGATTGTAATTATTAAAGTTCTGTTGTCTGATTTTTAATCTTAGTAGCTTAGCAACTTAGAATCTCAGAACCTTTAAAAGGAATTAGTTTGCGCTCAAGTACTCCGCTGTACTAACTCTGTCTGCCGACATAGCTTCTTTTCCAGCTTCCCAGTTTGCAGGACAAACTTCACCTTTAGTCTGGATGTGAGTGTAAGCGTCTACCATTCTTAAGTATTCGTTTACGTTACGTCCTAATGGCATATCATTAACACTTTCGTGGAAGATTTTTCCAGTTTCGTCAATTAGGTATGTAGCTCTGTAAGTTACATTTGATCCTTCAATGATTACTGAATCTGTATCTTCACTATAGCTTGTAGATTCGATATCAAGAATACCTAAAATGTTAGCCAGGTTACGGTTAGTATCAGCAAGGATTGGGTAAGTAACACCTTCAATACCACCATTGTTTTTTGGAGTGTTTAACCATGCAAAGTGTACTTCGTTTGTGTCGCAAGAAGCTCCGATTACGATAGTATTTCTTTTTTCAAATTCTGGTAATGCAGCTTGAAAGGCGTGTAATTCAGTTGGGCAAACAAAAGTAAAATCTTTTGGATACCAGAACAATAGTACTTTTTTGTTGTTGTTTACTGCTTCTTCAAAAATATTGATTTTTAAGTTATCACCCATTTCTGAGATAGCATCTACTGCGATACTTGGGAATTTTTTTCCTACTAAAGACATATTTTTCGTTTTTAATTAAATATTTATTTGATGCAAAAGTAGGGTATAAGTAAGGGTACTTACAATAAGATGTAATTATTAATATTTATTAAGTGATAATTTTTAGTTATACTGTTGATTGATTTTGGTATAAGTTATTGAATATCAATATTTACCGGAAGGCTGCCGGTGTAGATGCTTTTTTCAAGAAATTTAATTCCTGCCATTTTTTGGAACTCATCAAAATCCTGATAAGCCAGAATTAGCCCTGAAGCGTTTTTAAGATTCGGAATTAATGGTAAAGCGTATGGATTTCCGAAGACATAAATAATGCATTTCTTAGTTTGCAGAAATTCAGAAAGTAAATTAAAAACTGTATCATCAATCTCAAAGTTATTTGCCGGTTTTGCTTTTGGAACAAATAATGAGATTATGATTATTTCAAAATTTTGAAGTTCTTTTTTAATTTCTGCAATAGTAGATTCTTCGGCATTTTCAATAGCAAATTCGGGTGAAACGAGTTTTGAATTTAAGGTTTTGAAGAATGTATTTTCTGTATTTTTATATAAACTGAGTTTGGCTAATTTGTTGTTTTTCTGAGCTTCAAAAATTAGTTTTGTTTTTGCGTTATAGATGATTTCTGTAATGCAGTTTTCTGCAATCTCACTATTTAAAACAGCTGCTTTTTTGAAGTCTAGTTCTCCTGAAGCAAAAGTATCCTTTGATAAAATTCCGACTTTTTCTTTCGCTTTTCTGATTCTTTCATAACTTTCAAAGATGCGGTCAGGCGAAGCATTTTTAAGGATTGCTTCGATTCCTTCAGGAACATTTTCGGCGAAACATAGAATATCGTTTCCGGCATTAAAAGCTTCCCATTCTAATTCTCCTTTAGTTTCATATAATTTTGAAACACTATGCATATTCAAAGCATCAGAAATTACTAAACCATCGTAACCTAGTTTCTCTCGCAAAAGCGTCTGAATGATTGGTTTAGATAAAGTGGCAGATGTATCTTTTCCATCATTCAGACTCGGAACCGCCAAATGTCCGATCATTATGGAGTCGACATTGTTTTCGATTCCTTTAATAAACGGATATAATTCATTTTCTAATAATTCTTCTAATGTTTCCTTAAGAACCGGTAATCCCAAATGCGAATCGACATTGGTATTTCCGTGTCCGGGAAAGTGTTTCAGACAGCCCAAAACGCCAACTTCAGACATTCCTTTTAAATATTCGACAGCAAAATTGGCTACTTTTTCTTTGTTTTCACCAAAAGAACGATATCCAATTACAGGATTATTTGGATTGTTGTTGATGTCTGCCAAAGGAGACAAATTGTAGTGAATTCCGGCTGCTTTTAAGTCTAAAGCAATTTGTTTTCCAACTTCGTAAACCAAATCAGATTTACTTTCAGGCAAAGCACCCAACGTAATCGCGTATGGATATTGCGGTGTTTTTTCGATACGCATGGCCAGGCCCCATTCAGCATCAATGCTGATTAAAAGTGGAGTAGAAGCTGCTTTTTGATAGCGAACAATCAGGGCTTTGATTTTTTCGTAACTGTCATCATTAAAAACAACTTTTTTCTTGTTTTCATAATTCGTTGCAGCACTCGCACGACTGTGAAAAAAAGTCAGTCCTCCAATATTATGTTCTTTTATAAGACGTTCGGTTTCCTGAATATTTTCTTCGGTATCGTTTATAAAAACAGCAGGAAAGAAAAATTGTCCCACTTTTTGTTTTAATGCTTCGGCTGTCATTTTCATTATTATAAAGTCTTTTTCATGCAAACACTATTGTCCATGTTTTCATAAGGAGGATAATTCGGAATTATACTATAACCTGATTTTTGGTATAAAGCAATTGCTTCTGGTTGTTTTTTTCCGGTTTCTAAAACTGTGTACGGATATTTAATTTCTGCAGCCCATCGTTCTAATTCGGCTAAAATCTGAGAGGCAATTCCTTTTTTTCGATGATCAGGATGCACATACATGCGTTTTATTTCGACCGAATCACTTTCCTTTTCTCTAAAAGCGCCACAACCTACGGCAATATCATCTTCATAAAAAACAACCACATGTTTTATTTTATCAATTTTATTAAACTGATTATAAAAACTGTGATCTTCTCCGTCTCTAATGGCTAAATCTTTGTCTAATAAGTCAACAAGGCTTATAAAATCAGGATCATCAGAATTGGTTCTTTTCAAGGTAATCATCATCAAATAAAAAAAGTTTAGTAATTATTTCAAAGCAAGTTCAATCATTTTTACCATTAAGGTATTAAGTTCATAAAGCTTGACTTAAATAACTTAATACCTTAATGTAAAAAGAAAATTAAGCTCAATTTTAAAAAACTTTATGTTCACTAAATAGTCAAGGATGTTATTTTGATATATTATTTCAGTTTTGCTTTTTTTTGTTTAGCCAGTTGTTTTTTGGTTTCAATTGCCTTTTCTAATCGGTTTTTGAAACGGAAGAGTTTCGGTAAACCTTCAAGTCGGTCTTCGATCGTGATTTCTTCATAAACAACAATTGCTTTTTCTAAAACCCGGATCTCATTATCGATATCGTTTTGGTTTTTGTAGATTGTTGCCAATCTATCATAAGGGTGATTTCCTTTAAAGCTTTCTGTGACATTTTCCTCATACAATTCAATTGCTTTTTCAAGATTTCCGGTTTTCTCGAACTCAGCCCCTTTCAGGTTGCGTTCGTTTTGCAAATTCTCATTAATTTCCATAGGTAAGATGTTTGATTTGGGGTTAAACTTCTTCTGATTTTTTCCCAAAATCTTTCGGGAAAATTAAAAAACGTGATAAAATAAGACCTGGAATTGTAGCTAGAAAAACCCATATGAAGAAGTTTTGATAGCCTAAAAATTGTTGTATATAACCGCTCAACATTCCCGGAAGCATCATTCCTAATGCCATAAAACCGGTTGCAAGTGCATAATGTGCTGTTTTTGATTCTCCTTCGGCAACATGAATCAAAAACATCATAAAGCCTGTAAAACCAAAGCCGTATCCAAACTGTTCTAATACAACGGTAATACAAGTATAAAAATTAAGAGGAGAATTTATTTCAAAAAAATATAAATTTACATGTAGATGAAAAAGTTCTTCCGGCTGAAAATGTGCTAATCCAATAAAACCAAGAATAGGAAGGTGCATCGCCAGAAACATTGGAAACATCCATCTTGTAAGGCCGTGTTTAGAAATGGCAATACCTCCCAAAATACCGCCGACGGTTAATGCTAAAATTCCCAAAGTTCCATAAATGATTCCGACAGCTTCTGTGTCTAAGGCCATCCCGCCTAATTCTTTTTTATCTAATAAAAACGGGCTCAGCATTTTGAGCAGCTGAGATTCACCTAATCTAAAAACCAAAATAAAAGCCAGAACCAAACCGATTTGTTTTTTCTTAAAGAAACTCACAAATACAGAAGCAAAGTTTTGATGATGGTCTTTGTTGGTCTGGTCTGCATTGATTTCTGTTTTTGGTGTTGCAAAGAAATTATAAACCGTTATAAATGTCATTAACAATCCAACCGCGATCATAGTATACGACCAGGCTTTGGTATTATCACTGTATTTGTGTTCCAGATAACCGGCAAAAAGTACGATTAAACCGTTTCCTGCCAAAAGTGAAAGTCTGTAAAACGTACTTCTGATCCCGAGGAAAAAAGATTGTTGTTCTTTTGGTAAAACCAATAGATAAAAACCATCACTTGCAATATCGTTGGAAGCCGAAGCAAAAGCCGCAACCCAGAAAATCGCCAGCGACATCATAAAAAACCCGTTAAGGGGAATCGTAAACCCGACCAGCAAAAAGGCAATCGAAATGAGCAATTGCATGGATAAAAACCATTTTCGTTTTGTTCCGTTAAGTTCAATAAACGGGCTCCATAAAGGTTTTATTACCCACGGCAGATATAATAAACTGGTATAGACGCCAATATCCTCATTAGTAATCCCGAGGTTTTTGTACATAATAACCGAAACCGAAATTATGACGGCATACGGTAAACCGGAAGCAAAATTAAGAAGCGGAATCCAAAACCACGGTTTATTATCTGTTTTCATTTGGTTGAGCAGGTGAATAGATTTTAAATGTCTTATTTAGGTCGATAGTAGTCGGGGTACTTTCGTTTGCAAAATAGTCAATAAATGTTACTGCACAAGCTTTGTACTGATTCATTTTTTGTGCAAGGACTGAAAATGTAATCGAATCGTTGATTTCATTGACTTTTATCTTTTCTACAATTTGCGTTGCATCGTTTGTATTGATTTTTGAAATATGATCTGCTCCGTAAACTACCATGTAACGCACTTTTGTATTGAGCGGAGATTTGATAGTAAAGGTATAAAACGAACTGTCTTTTGCAAATTCTGTTACTGTCGGAATATCAATTACAATTCGTTTCAGGTTTGGTACTGCCGGCGGCAATGCTGGATATTTATATTGGTTTTCTTCTAAAAGCCGAACAATGTCAAAGTTTTTATTTGTAAACCATTTGGCACTAAAATATGCGCTTCCGCCTACTTTCTTGAAACTTCTTGCATAATCGATCTGAGTTGGGATTTCACTGGCAAAGTTCCAGCTTTTATCACCGTCAGCCCTGATTTTATAAGAAGCATGACCAATATAAAGGGCAGTATTATTTGAGTTTTCAGACCACCATTTTACCAGTTTAGAATAAGAAGCTCTCGGATTATTCATACTCCAGTATAATTGCGGCATAATATAATCGATCCATTTCTGGTCCATCCATAAAACCGGATCAGCATACAAATCATCATAATTAGAGGTAGATTGTGTTTCTGAACCTCTTGGATCTACCGATTTGTTTCGCCAAACCCCAAACGGACTAATACCAAACTGAACCCACGGTTTGCTTGTTTTTATTGTTGTAGAAATAGCGTGCACAAAATTGCTCACATTAGCACGACGCCAATCGGCTAGCGATAAACCTGAGCCGTATTTTTTGAATGAAGCTGTATCGTTAAACACTTTTCCCGGAACGGCATATGGATAAAAATAATCGTCGAAGTGTATGGCATCAATATCATATTTATCTACCACTTCTTTTACCACTTTGGTCAAATGTGCCTGAACTTCCGGTAATGCAGGATCATAATAATATTTTCCTCCATATTCAATCATCCATTCCGGATGTTTGAAAACGTCGTGAGTAGGGCTCAAAAGATTTTTATTTAAATCAAAAGTCGCGCGGTACGGATTCATCCAGGCGTGAAATTCAAAACCTCTCAGATGAGCCTGTCCAATCATCCACTCCAGCGCATCGTAATACGGACTTGGAGCCTGACCTTCTTTTCCGGTTAGAAAACGGGACCAAGGCGCCAGTTCTGATGGGTAAAAAGCATCACCAACACTTCTTATCTGTACGATAACAGCGTTATAATTTAATTTTTTGTACGTATCTAAAATGTCAAGATAATCTGATTTTTCTTTTTCTACGTTGTCTGTCGCTGTTTTTGGCCAGTCGATGTTGACAACAGTTGCAATCCAGACACCTCTAAATTCAGTTTTAGGATGGGTCACATTAATCTGAGAATTGACATTCCATCCAATAGTTAATAAAAATAAGAGAGTATATATTAGGTGCTGATTTTTATGCATTTCAATGTTTTTTAACAAGAACCAAAAATAGTTTTTTTGGCTGATTATAATAAATAATTCTGGAATTATAATTTGAACGTTATTTATCGGATTTTAATATGTTGTTTTTGAATAAATTTACAATAAATAATAATAATCTGTTGTCTGTGATTTTTTTTTGCCACAAAGACGGAAGAAACAAAGTTTTTGTAAAAAACTCATCTAATCTGTTTAAAACAAATTTTTTAATTAATAATTCGTAGCAAAAAAAACTTCGTGCCTTATCGACTTCGTGGTAATTTCTTAATCAGGAAACGAAATTTTTCCCATTGTTACAGACGGAATTCCCTTGCTGTTTCCGAAATTGTAATTTCCTCCCGCAACAGTTTCGTTGGCCAAAATGGCAAATAAAACCGCTTCTTTCGCATCGCTCAAAATGCCGAGATCATCGCTGGTATGAAACTGGCACGGCAATAATTCCTTTAACCATTTTACGAGTAGCGGATTATTTGTTCCGCCACCGGACATATAAATATGAAATTCTTCGGGTTTAATATTTGTTTGATTTATAGTAAAAAGAATTCCTTGTACTATAGTTTCTGCGCTCAATCTTGTTAAAGTGGCAAGCAAATCTGATGCCGAAATCGTTTCTAACCCAGTTTTTGAAAGTGCTTTTTGTACAAATTCAAAATTAAAAACTTCCTGACCAATTGATTTTGGGAAACTTTTCTGGAAGAATGTATCGTTTTTTAATTCGGTCAAAAGCGTTTGATTTACCGTTCCCGTTTGGGCAATTTCGGCATCTTTGTCGTAGTTTTTTTCAGGAAAATAATGTTTGGTAAAAATGTCAATTAACGTATTTGCTGTTCCGGTATCGGTTACAAAAACCTCCTCAGCGTTCAGGGAAGCGGGAAGATAGGTATAATTGGCAATGCCGCCCATGTTGAGCATAATGCGGTTTTCGCCTTTTTTGCTGAACAATAAATAATCTCCATAAACCGCCAAGGGCGCGCCTTCGCCACCTGCAGCAACATGTTTTTGCCTGAAATCAGACAAAGTGATAATTCCGGTTTTTACGGCAATATGATCGCCGTCGCCAATTTGCAAAGTCGCATTGGGAAATTTTTCCTGCTTATGCAAAAACTTCGGAGCGTGCAAAACCGTTTGTCCGTGTGAGGCGATTAGGTCGACTTCGTTCGCGGGAATATTCCATTTATTGAGACAATCGTTTACCATCCCCGCATGCAAAAGGCCGATCCATTCGTTTAATAAAACCAAATGCTGAAAATCGATTGTTTTCTGTGCAAATACTTTACGGATTTCGGTTTTAATATCGTCTGTATAATTGATGGTTTCGAATTCCATAATTTTCACAGCCGTATTTTCGCCCGCACCAGAAATAGCACAAAGCGCAATATCCAATCCGTCGAGCGAAGTTCCGGACATTAAACCTATTATTTTTCGGGTCTCTTTTTGAGCGATTTCATAAAGAGCACTTATGTTTTTATTCATTAAAATGAAGTGTTTTATTTTATAAGGCTAAAATCAGATTTATTTGCATATAAATATAGTGAAAAAGGAGTTTTTTATTTCTAAAATTTCGCAATTCTGAAAAAGAAACTTAATTCTAAAAATGTTAAAATGGAGAAAAAGTTTTATTATTATTTGGTTATGTTTGTCCCGAATTCTTCAAAATTGTTTTGTTGAATTCGAATCATCAATCAAACATTTAATCAAAAAACTATGAAAACATTTTTTTATTCTGTAGCCTTCTTTATACTCACTTATTGTATGCAGGCGCAGGAAAACAGTCCATTTACAACAGGATTTGAAGAGACCATTTCTTCAAAAATATTAGGGCAGGAGCGCAAAGTCTGGATCCATATTCCGAATAGTAATGGAGGAAACAAAATCAAAGACAGAGGTAATTATCCTGTCATTTATTTGTTAGACGGAAGCGAAAATTTCAATACCGTTGTGAGCATTACAGAACACATGGCCGAGTCAAATCTTTGCCCACCCATGATTGTGGTGGGAATTCTGCACCAAAACCGACTTGTGGATTTGACAACCGGTACAGACAAAGAATTGCCAGATGTTGTAGGCGGCGGCGAAAAATTTATGTCGTATGTCGAGAAAGAATTGATTCCGTATATCGATGCCAATTATCCAACCACAACATATAAAACGTTTATTGGCCATTCGCTTGGAGGTTTGACGGTTATGAATACTTTTTTGCATAATCCGAAATTGTTTAATTCGTATGTTTCTCTTGATGCTTCGTTGTGGTGGGACAATCAGAAAGTGGTGAAAGAGGCCAAAACGATTTTACCAACCCAAAATTATAAGGGAAAAACATTGTATATGGCAATGGCAAACCGTTTAGAAAAAGGCGTAGATACTTTAAGCGTTCAAAAAGATACAAGCGGAACTACGGGACTTATTCGCAGTAATTTAGCATTTATCAAAGAGCAGTCTAAAAACAAAAAGAACCAGTTGCGTTTTAAATACAAATTTTATGAAGATGACAATCATCCTTCGGTACGTTTGATCGGAGAATACGACGCGCTTCGATTTATTTTTGAATTCTACAAACTTAAAATTTACGACAGCGAATTAAAAAATCCTGATTTTAAATTAGATTCTTTATTGGTTGCGCATTACAAAAATGTTTCTGAAAACATGGGGTATATCGTAAAACCTGGCGAAAACCAAATTAATAATTTAGGTTACCAAATGATGGGCGCCAAACAATTAGCAAAAGCCGAAACTTTATTTAAACTCAATACCACCAATTATCCCGAAAGTGCCAATTGTTATGATTCTCTCGGCGATTTATATCTTGAAAAAGGCGATAAAACAAAAGCAATTGAAACTTTCAAAAAAGCTTTAACGCTAAAAGCAATTCCGGAAACGAAAGAGAAATTAGAGAAGTTGTTGAAGGAGAAGAAATAGATTTTATTGAATATATATTTGGGAAAGCTCGACCGTTTTGGTTGGGCTTTTTTTTTGTGGACAAAATCAGGTATTTGTACTTGGTAGTTTGGAATGGGTAATTGATGTTTTTGAGGAATATGATTTAAATTCTTGAAAAAAAGGTTTTCCGTATAAAGCATAAAAATCAATACCTTACATTTGGTTAAATTTAATTAATATACAGATAAATAATTTAACTAATTTCAATCCATGATATTCAATATTTATTACATTAATTTCCCTAAAGTTTACGAAATAAGGATGATGCTTAGCAATGTTATTGCTTTAAGTAAAGAGATAACTAAAGATAATAATTTAGAAGGAGATCTATCTTTAAAAACAAAATTCGGATTAAACTTTATGGATTTTTTTAAACTTGGAGATATTGAGGCTGGTGGAAATGTTAAAGGAGCGAATTCAAAAAAAGTTTTAGAGACTTTTGAAATTAAGACAACCAAATCTGTTATTTTGGATGATGTTGTAAAAAGTAGTAATACGATTACTTCCTTTGAAAAAATTGAGGAAGGAGAACTCATTAAATTAGATAACATAAAACTTTCTCTAGAGAATGAAATTGAGTTGAGAATGGTTAAATTCATGAATGGCGGTGCTTTCAAAGATTTAGTAGCACCTGGTACTAATGGAATGGATATGAATAATATTTTTAATTCAATGTTTAAAGATTATGCTTATAAAATTAAAGGTGAAAATGAAAAGCTAGATAATAAAATTCTGTTTAAAATTCCTTTGACATTTGAAAATGAATTTGAAAGTTCTTATAGTGTAGATGATTTATTTGTTGGAAAGGTTTCTATAGTTGGACTTTATAAAGGAAAAATAAAAGTTGACGATTTAAAGAATTCTTTTGAATATTTTCAAGAGATTGGTCAGCTTCAGAATTCCTTTAACATTAACAAAGATGATGAAGAAATACAGGATAGTCATTATTCTACTCAAAATTTAAATAGTACCCCTTTTGATTTTAAAAGTTCTGGAGATGGTAATGATTATCATTATATTGATTTATTGGCAATAGTTCAAAATGTAAATATTTCATCAAAAAACAACTAGTAATGAGATCAGAGTTATTATTTTATGAGAGAGATGATTTTTTTGATTATAGAGAATTAAAGTACAGTGAAGGTTATTCTATTGTTAGTGTTTCTAAATTCATAAAAGATAATGAGTTAATTGACGAATTGGATCCAGAAACTGAAATTGTTGATCTTTCAGTTCTATCGGAATATGTTAGTCTTCAACTATTACCTGAGCAGATACTGCCACTATTTGATGACCAAATTATTTTTATTGCTGATAAAAAGCATAAAAAAGTTTTATCATATGAGTTACGATTTCTTTTTGAAACTTTTAATGATGTAGAAAAAAGTTATTTAAACAAAGAGGTTAATTTAGATAATGATTCAAATGAAATAAAACCAAAGAAAAGGCATAATAAAATTATTGATTTAGACAATGAATCTATTGTAACATTTTTTGAAAGTTTTAGAGAAAAGTTATATGGACATCCTAAATTCAAAGATGATTTAGAAGAAGAAATAAATACTTTTAGAATTTTCAATAAGTTAGGAGAGCATAAAATACTTTCTTTATTTTTGATGGGAGATTCTGGAGTTGGTAAAACTGAAGTAGCAAGAACTATGTTTAATTGCCTTAATGGAAAAAAGAAATTAGCAAAAATAAATTTTGGTAATTACAGTAATGAATTTTCCTTAAGCTCATTAATTGGTTCTGCAAGAGGGTATACGGGTAGTGATGACGGCGAAATATTTATGAAAGTTAGAGATACTGATGTTGGTATTCTTTTAATTGATGAATTTGAAAAATCAAATGCCTCTCTATTTAATTATTTTTTGGATGTTTTAGAGAGCGGTAAAATGACAAGCTCATTAGGAGATGAAATTGATTTGAATGGCTTTATTATTGTTTTTACTTCAAATATTAGCAAAGAGGATTTTTCTAAAAGAATTTCCCCTGAATTAAGATCAAGATTTAACTATAAATGTATGTTTACTGTACTTAGCAATAAAGATAAAGAGAAATACATCGAGTTTCGAGTTGGAAGTTTAATCAAAAAAGTTAAGCAAGAATATAACATTGGATTTCCAGAAAACACGATTAATTATTTTATAAAATTGATAGATGTGTCCAAATACAAAAATATGCGTGACATAAATAAGCAAATCAAAAAAGTGTTTTTAAAATATATAGGAGAAAATAATTATGTTGATGTAGATCATGAGGAAGTTGATTCGGTATCAAAGTTTAGTATTGGACGCAAAATTATCAACTATTTAAATGGAGAAAATCAATAGTTTAGATTCATAAATTATTAAATGATAATCTACTCTTAACTAAACACTATGCGAAGTCTCCCGACTTCGTACCCATTCCAATAATCAACAAAGAAATTAAACAAAAAACCTCGATCTTAAAAAATCGAGGTTTTTCCATTTATATAAAATTCTAATAAAACCTTACTCCAAGATCAAATAAGGATTTAAAACTTCGGCTAATTCATTCAGCCAAAAAAAGCCGTCTTCTAAATTGAGAAGTTCGTTTTGAAGAGTTGGGTCTTGGCGTACAATGCCTAAGGCAAGTATATAATTTAGTTTCCTTATCGCCCTGGACATTTCTTCGGGATCTATTGTGTTGTTAAAAAAATTGATTAGCCTTTTTTCGGCTTCTTTTGAAAGAGAATTTGTACTCATAATGTTGTAGTTTTAGAGATAAAAAAACCCTTGCAAATTAGTGTTTCTAACGCCTACAACAGCGCCTACGGTCGTTTCCGATACCGCACACATAATACAAGGGCAAGTCTTATTTCGTTCTTAATGTTGTAGTTTAAGAATTGTAAATGTAGGAAAAAAACAACTATAAGTAAGAAAAATAATATAAAAAAGATGTGGTTCTTCTATTTCTAAGCTAATATAATAAATACTTTTATGATTAATAGAAGTTCTCTTGAAACCGAGTGCCTAGCCCTGATAGAAGTGGAAATCCTTTTGTGGTGGGGTTCACCACAAAAGACTGAAACGGATAGCAGGAAATAGCTCCTTATAGAAAATGAAATTCCATAAATAAACTTCAAGTTCCAATTGTAAAAATCGAAGATTCGTAAAGCTATTTAAAGTAATAATTATACCGTACTATTTGTCATTTCGACGAAGGAGAAATCCTCGTAAGAAGCTCGACAAAGATTGGCCTCTCGTTGCGGACTTACTTGCGAGGATTTCTCCTTCGTCGAAATGACATAAAATGAGACTAAAGTCTGAACCTTTTTTTCTTTGCACCTCTGAACGTATTAAAAGAGCCTAAAAAAAACTATTTTTGTAATTCATTTTCAGGTCATACATAATGTCAATACTTAAGGATTTAGAACAATTATCAGCGTCGTTGGAAGGAACACTTTTATACGATGATCTTCATAAAACACTTTATTCGACCGACGCCTCGGTTTACAGAATAAAACCCAAAGCGGTTGCCGTGCCCAAAACGATTGAAGATATTGCAAAACTTATAAGGTTTGCGGCGCGCCATAATGTTTCGGTTACACCGAGAACTGCCGGAACTTCTCTGGCCGGACAAGCGGTTGGTGACGGAATTGTTATTGATGTTTCTAAAAACTTTACTAAGATTCTTGATTTTGATCCCGTAAAAAAAACGGTTACGGTACAGCCGGGTGTAATTCGAGATGAACTGAATTTGTTTTTGAAACCGCACGGGGTATTTTTTGCTCCGATTACTTCGACTTCAAACCGCGCTATGGTGGGCGGAATGGTAGGAAATAATTCGTCTGGAACTACTTCTATCCGCTACGGTGTTACGCGTGATAAGATTGTGGAGCTAAAAGGACTTTTGAGTGATGGCTCTGAAGTTGTTTTTAAGGATTTGACTTCTGCTGAATTTATCGAAAAGACCAAAGGAGATACTTTAGAAAATAAAATATATAAAACCATTTACGACGAACTTTCGGTTAAGGCGACTCAGGAAGAAATTGTAAAGGAATTTCCAAAACCGGAAATTCACCGCAGAAATACAGGCTATGCAGTTGATATTTTACTAAAATCGGAATTGTTTGGAGGTGATGAGCCAACAATCAATCTGGGTAAGCTGCTTTGCGGAAGCGAAGGAACTTTGGTTTTTACCACAGAAGTTACCTTAAAAGTAGACGATTTGCCGCCGGCACATAATATTATGGTTGTGGGACATTATCACACCATTCAGGAATCTTTAGAATCTGTCGTTGTAGCGATGAGACATCATTTGTACACCTGTGAAATGATTGATGATACGATTTTGGATTGTACCAAAACAAATCGTGAACATGTTAAAAACCGATTCTTTTTGGTGGGTGAACCCAAAGCAATTATGATGTTTGAAGTCGCATCTCACAGTCTGGAGGATGCCGAAAAACAAGCCGATGCCTTAATAGCCGATTTAGAGAAACATAATTTTGGCTATGCCCGTGTAAAGATTTACGGAAACGATATTGACAAAGCCAACGAACTCAGAAAAGCCGGACTTGGACTTTTGGGAAGTATTGTAGGCGACAATAAAGCAGCCGATTCTATTGAAGATACTGCCGTTGAGTTGAGCGATCTACCGAATTATATTGCTGAATTTTCGGCAATGATGTTAAGCCACGGACAAGAAGCGATTTATTATGCGCATGCAGGTGCGGGAGAATTACACCTTCGTCCGGTTTTGAATTTGAAGAAAACGTCTGATTTAAAATTATTCAGGACCATTGCAACTGAGGTTGCTCATTTGGTTAAAAAATACAGAGGTTCATTAAGCGGTGAACACGGCGACGGAATTGTGCGAGGCGAGTTTATTCCGTTTATGATTGGCGAGAAGAATTATGAATTGCTGAAACGTATTAAATTGGCTTTTGATCCGAATTCAGTTTTGAATATCGGGAAGATTGTCAATGCTTTAAAGATGGATGAAAACCATCGTGTGGTTTCGGGCAGGGTAGAACCGGATATTAAAACGTTTCAGGATTTCTCAGATAGTTTAGGCATTTTGCGTGCTGCCGAAAAATGCAACGGTTCTGGCGATTGCCGAAAATTGCCATCAGCAGGCGGAGCGATGTGTCCGAGTTATCGCGCGACCAAAAATGAAAAAGAGACAACACGTGCAAGAGCGAATGCGCTGCGTGAGTATTTGACCTATTCGGAGAAAGAAAATAAATTTGACCAAAAAGAATTATACGAAGTTTTTGAGTTGTGCGTAAGCTGTAAAGCCTGCGCCAGCGAATGTCCAAGTAATGTAGATGTGGCCACTTTGAAAGCCGAATTTTTATACCAATATCAAAAAGCAAACGGATTCTCTACCCGAAATAAGATTTTTGCCAATAACGCAAAACTGAATAAAATGGGAAGTAAGTTTCCGTCGATTACCAATTTTATTTCGAATCAGTCGATTGTCAAAAAAACAATGGGAATTGCACCTGAAAGGCAGGTTCCGTTATTGGCGAAAACTACTTTCAGAAAATGGCACGAAAATCATAAACCTACAGTTAAGGATTTTCCAAACGGAAGATTGTATTTGTTTGTAGATGAATTCACAAACTATTATGATGTTAATATCGGAATTGATGCTTTTGAATTATTGACAAAATTAGGGTATCAGGTTTTGATAATAGATCATGAAGAAAGCGGAAGAGCGTATCTTTCTAAAGGTTTTCTGGAAGAAGCCAAGAAAATTGCGAATCATAATGTAAATGTTTTTAAAGATCTGGTTTTAGGAAACGCACCTTTGGTTGGTCTTGAACCTTCGGCAATTCTTACCTTTAGAGACGAATATCTGCGTTTGGCAGATGATAAGGAAAGTGCAGAAAAGCTGTCCAGAAATACCTTTACAATTGAAGAATTCTTTAAAAAAGAAATCATCGATGGGAAAATCACACCGGATTCATTTTCGGAAGAAAAGAAAGAAATCAAGATTCACGGACATTGCCATCAGAAATCTTTGAGCTCTGTTGAAGCAACTTTTGCGATGCTCAATTTACCGACCAATCATATGGTAACAATTTATAATTCGGGCTGTTGTGGAATGGCGGGTTCTTTTGGGTATGAAAAAGAACATTATCAGGTGAGTATGCAAATGGGAGAAGATACACTTTTTCCTAAAGTACGTGCCACAGCCGAAAATGTAAAAATCGCCGCTGCAGGAACCAGCTGCCGCCATCAAATTTATGACGGAACGAAACGCGAAGCACAGCATCCTGTTAGTATTTTGAGGAACTGTTTGCGATGAGAGATGGCACGCGGATGAACACGGATTCACTTCGTGAAAACGCAGATAAAAGCGGATTTTTTGTTTCACGCAGATTTGGCAGATCTAGCGGATTTAATTTCGATTTAGCTATAAATAAATCTGCGCGCATCTGCTTAAATCTTTTAAATCTGCGTGAAATTTGTGCTAATTTGTGAAATTTGTGGCGAAAAAAAACTTTCCGTCTTAGCGTCTAAGTGGCAAAAAAATAAATCTGCGTAAATCAGTTTAATCCGCATAATTCGTGGGCAAAATAATTCACCACAAAAAACACACAAAACAAAATCGTTTTATATATTTGAAATCAGGATAATTTTTGCATTATTTGCAAAATAAAAGCATAAAGTCCGAAAGAAATTAATTTTTAAACTAGAAAATACAATATGGCATTATCAGGTTTATTCCGAAAAAAGACGGTACAAGATATTCTGAAACAAGTTGCAAAAAACGAAGCAGACGGTCATAATGCATTAGGAAAGCATTTGACGACCAGAGATTTAACTGCATTTGGAATTGCAGCAATCGTTGGTGCCGGGATTTTTAGTACAATCGGAAAAGCCAGTGCCGATGGCGGTCCAGCCGTAATTTTCTTGTTTTTATTTACAGCATTGGCCTGTAGTTTTGCCGCTTTTGCTTACGCCGAATTTGCCTCGATGGTTCCCGTTTCCGGAAGTGCCTATACGTATTCGTATGTAGCTTTTGGAGAAATTATTGCCTGGATTATTGGTTGGGCATTAATCATGGAATATGCCGTAGGAAACATAACTGTCGCGATATCATGGAGTGATTATTTTACAGGACTGCTCCAAAGTGGCGGAATTCATCTCCCGCAATGGATTCAGATGGATTATCTAACTGCTTCAAACGGATTTAAAGATGCCACAGCTTTAATGCAGGGCGGAAAAACATACGAAAATTTAGGCTCAGGATTGCAGGCTGCATACACTGCCTGGACCACAGCGCCAACCATTGGTTCTTTTCATTTTGTGGCCGATTTGCCTGCTTTGTTTATTATCGTTTTAATTACTGCTTTAGTTTACAGAGGAATGAAAGAATCCCGTAATGCGAGTAACGTCATGGTAGTGGTGAAACTTTGCATTGTACTTTTAGTAATTGCTGTTGGTGTATTTTATGTAGATACGGCCAATTGGGATCCGTTTGCGCCAAATGGAGTAGGAGGGGTTTTAAAAGGAGTTTCTGCTGTATTCTTTGCTTATATTGGTTTTGATGCTATTTCGACAACTGCAGAAGAATGTAAAAATCCACAGCGAGATTTACCGAGAGGAATGATGTGGGCGATTATAATATGTACCATTTTATATATTGCCATTGCCCTGGTTTTAACCGGAATGGTTCGTTATAACGAATTAAATGTTGGAGATCCTCTGGCTTTTGTTTTTGAGAAATTAGACCTAAAATGGATGTCTGGAATTATTGCTGTAAGTGCTGTAATTGCTATGGCGAGCGTTTTATTGGTTTTCCAAATGGGACAGCCACGTATCTGGATGAGCATGAGCCGCGATGGTTTACTGCCAAAGAAATTCTCTACAGTGCATCCAAAATTCAAAACACCTTCTTTTGCAACAATCGTAACAGGTTTTGTGGTTGCGGTTCCGGCTTTATTTTTAAACTTAACAATGGTAACAGACCTATGTAGTATTGGGACTTTATTTGCCTTTGTATTAGTTTGTGCCGGAGTGTTGGTTTTACAAAACAAACCAGAAATTCCAAGAGGAAAATTCAAGACACCTTATGTAAACTCAAAATTCATTCTTCCCGTATTAATGATTGTCGGATTGTATTACGCTTTTGCATTCAACAATAAAGCTACAATGGCTTTTATTAATAACGAGGCGCAAATAAATGATGCCACAACAATTGTAACTTCCTTAGATAAAACAGAATCTGAAAAGGTTTTTAATTATTTAAAAAGCATAGAAGTAAATAACAAAACTGCCGAAACTTCAGATTTAGAGCATTTATTAGGTCAATACCAGGAGGATGAAGCAAAATATACAGAAGTTGTAAAAGGTTTGCCAATCAATGATTCATTAAAATACGAATCAGGTTTCAGTTTATTCAAACACAAAATCCCAATGTGGATTTTCCTTTTCGTTTTAGTTGGATTAGCCGTTTGGGCTTTCAGAAAAAATCTTTCCCTAATTCCGCTTTTAGGATTAATCTGTTGCCTGTACATGATGGCCGAACTAAGCGTTTGGAATTGGATTTATTTCACAATCTGGTTATTAATCGGGTTGTTTATTTACTTTACTTATAGTAGAAAAAATAGTAAGCTCAACTTCGTGCAGGAAAGTTAAGAGTTAGAAGTTATATGTAAAAAGCCGTTCTGATTGATTTCAGAACGGCTTTTTTATTTTCGTCAGGATGACAAAGTGATGTCATAAAATTACAAAATCCCTAACTCCACCATACAAGCCTTCATCATCTCATAAGTACGCTGAATATCATTATCCAGTCCAATAGAAAAACGAATCAAACCATCTGTTAGCCCCATTTGTTGTTGTTCTTCCAAAGGAATTTCACTAGAAGTAGAAGTTCCAGGTGCGCTGAATAATGTTTTATAAAATCCTAAACTTACCGCCAGATAACCCAAATTTCTCGCTTGCATCAGCTCCATTAATTCATTGGCTTTTGCCAAAGTACCTACATCAATTGTCATCATTCCGCCAAAACCATATTCAGGATTAATCATCGTTTTGTACAATTCATGGCTAGGGTGGCTTTTTAGTCCCGGATAAACCGTTTTCAAACCATCAGCTTCAAATTGATCCGCAAGAAAATGTGCATTATGACTATGTTGTTTGATTCGGATATGAAGAGTCCTTAAATTTTTCATTACCGAAGCCGAACGCAAACTGTCCATTGTTGGTCCTAAAAGCATACTTGCGCCCGTGTTTACATTTTTCAACGAATTAATAAAATCTTTCGATCCGCAAGTTACACCTCCAACCGTATCGCTGCTTCCATTAATGTATTTTGTCAAAGAATGAATTACAATATCGGCCCCAAGTTTGGCCGGAGAAACTGATAAAGGCGAAAAAGTGTTGTCTACCACCAACTTTAAGTTGTATTTTTTAGCAATTTTAGCCAATCCGGCAATATCCGCAACTTCCAAAAGTGGATTACTTACCGTTTCACAATACAAAACTTTCGTTTTGGATGTAATTGCAGCTTCAACAATATCCAGTTTTGTAATGTCTACAAAGCTGGTTTCAATTCCGAATCTCGGAGTAAAATTCTTCAAAAAGGCATAAGTACCGCCATAGATGGTCCTGCTTGAAACAATATGGTCGCCCGCACCGCATAATTGCAAAAGAGTAGGCGTAATAGCTCCCATTCCCGAAGCCGAAACATTTGCCGTTTCCGTTCCTTCCATAGCTGCCAAAGCCTGATCCAGATATAAATTACTTGGCGAGGAATGGCGTGAATACAAATAACAGCCTTCCATATTGCCTTCAAAGGTATCAAACATGGTTTTAGCCGAAAGAAAAGTATAAGTCGAAGAATCAGAAATCGAAGGATTTACACCGCCAAATTCACCAAAGTATTGCAAATCCTGAATTTTATCTGCTGGGTTAAAGTTTTTCATATTTAGTTTTTTGTTTCAAGTTTCAGGTCGCGTGAGCTTAAAACCTGTTTTAATGTTAATTTTTAGGAGCTGTTTCCTGCTATCCGTTTCAATCTTTTGTGCCTCCCGAAGCCTCGGGACCGGCACAAAAGGATTTCCACTTCTATCAGGGCTAGGACACTCATTTTCCAAAATAAATTCCATTCAAAATAACATCTTTGTGGAAAAATAATCAAGAACAAGTATTATAATTAGATTTTAAAACTAGATAGATTAATTATTAAAGATTATTAATCTAAATTTGTTTCAATATTTCCAAAGCAATAGATTTTCTTTCCTTTCAACCAAAGCTATAAACAACAAACCATAAACTTAAATATGACACTAGACCCCACCGATAAAAAACTCCTTGTTTTGCTGCAAACCGATAGTAAAAAAACAACCAAGGAATTGTCCTTAAAACTCAACCTTTCGGTAACCGCAGTTTACGAAAGAATCAAAAAACTAGAGCGAGAAGGCATCATCAAAAACTACGTAGCACTTGTGGATAAAACCAAAATAGAACGAGGCTTTGTAGTATTCTGTCATTTAAAACTCATTCAGCACACCAAAGAATTCTTAACCAAATTCGAAAGTGAAGTCATCAAACTCAACGAAGTCTTAGAATGCCATCACGTAAGCGGCGACTATGATTATATCCTAAAAGTTTTGGTAAAAGATATGGAAGCATATAGAGAATTTTTGGTAACCAAATTAACGTCATTGCAACATATCGGGAGCACACAAAGTATGTTTATGATTAGCGAAGTGAAGAATTCGACGGTGATTTCGTTCTAAGATGCTAAGGTTCTAAGTCGCTGAGGTTTTAAGTTTTAGGTGCAGAGGTCCAGAGCGACAAAAGTTAGGAGGTTTTCTCCTTGTCGAAATAACAAATAGTACGATATAATAATACTAATAATAATAAACTCTGCGGCTCTGCGTCTTTGCGAGACTAAAAAAAGAAAACCTTCGCGTAACTCTTTGCAAACTTTGCGGTAAAATACACCATCCATTAAAAAAACTTCGTGCCTTAGAGCCTTCGTGGCAAAAACCTCAAACCCAAAATTTCAAACAAAAAACATTGCCATTTAAACTTTAAACAAAACTTTATTCCTTAATTTTGTATCGCTAAAAATAAAATTAACAAACTATGAGTTCATTTGACGTAGTCATTATAGGTTCAGGACCGGGCGGATATGTATCAGCAATTCGTTGCGCACAATTAGGTTTCAAAACAGCAATTGTAGAAAAATATAATTCATTAGGCGGAACTTGTCTTAATGTAGGTTGTATTCCTTCAAAAGCACTATTATCATCTTCTCATCATTATGCAGAAATTGCACATTTTGCAGATCATGGAATCGAAGTTTCCGGAGATGTAAAAATCAATTTAGAGAAAATGATCGCGCGCAAGCAAGCAGTTGTAGATCAAACCGTAGGTGGAATCAACTACTTAATGGATAAAAATAAAATCACTGTTTTTAATGGTTTAGGCTCTTTTGTAGATGCAACTCACATTGCAGTTGCAAAAGCAGACGGAACATCTGAAACAATTGAAGCAAAATATACTGTAATTGCTACAGGATCAAAACCATCTTCTTTGCCTTTCATCAAAATTGACAAAGAAAGAATCATTACTTCTACAGAAGCTTTGGAATTAAAAGAAGTTCCAAAACACTTAGTAATTATTGGTGGTGGAGTTATCGGAATCGAGCTTGGACAAGTTTACCTTCGTCTTGGTGCTCAGGTTTCTGTAGTTGAATTCATGGACAGAATTATTCCTGGAATGGATAGTTCATTGTCTAAAGAATTGACTAAAGTATTGAAAAAACAAGGAATGAAATTTTACGTTTCTCACAAAGTAAAATCAGTAGAAAGAAACGGCGACGCTGTTGTTGTTCAGGCTGAAAACGCAAAAGGAGAAACAATTACTCTTGAAGGAGATTATTCATTAGTTTCTGTTGGTCGTCGTCCGTACACAGATGGATTAAACGCTGACAAAGCCGGAGTTAAAATTTCAGACAGAGGACAAGTTGAGGTAAACGATCATTTACAAACTAACGTTCCAAATATTTACGCAATTGGAGACGTTGTTCGTGGCGCGATGTTGGCACACAAAGCTGAAGAAGAAGGAACTATGGTTGCTGAAATCTTAGCAGGTCAAAAACCACATATCGATTATAACTTAATTCCTGGTGTTGTGTACACCTGGCCAGAAGTTGCTGCTGTTGGAAAAACAGAAGAGCAATTGAAAGCAGAAGGAATTGCATATAAATCAGGAAGTTTCCCATTCAAAGCTTTAGGACGTGCAAGAGCAAGTGCTGACTTAGACGGATTTGTAAAAATCCTGGCTGATGAAAAAACAGATGAAGTTTTGGGAGTTCACATGATTGGTGCCCGTACAGCAGACTTAATTGCTGAGGCGGTTACTGCAATGGAATTTAAAGCTTCTGCTGAGGATATTTCAAGAATGAGCCATGCGCATCCAACTTTCGCGGAAGCGGTAAAAGAAGCAGCACTGGCAGCAACTGAAAACAGAGCAATACACGTATAATTTATTACGAAAAATCATATTTTGACCGTCAGAATTTATATTCTGGCGGTTTTTTTTGTTTTCTAAAATTTTGATTAGTAACTTTATATGATATAAGAAACAAAAATAATTCTGTAAATAGTTCTTTGAGTGTTGCATTAAATTTATATACAAATATAAAAAGAGCACATCATGAAAAATAAATATATAGCTCCGGTTTTGTTAGGGGCAGGTATTGCATATGTACTATACTCCTGCGGGGTTTCTACAATTCCAAAGAAAGCCACGGCGGTCACTAATTTTGATAAGGCCCGATATCTTGGAAAATGGTATGAGGTAGCAAGATTGGATTATAAATATGAAAAGGATATGGATAATGTGACAGCAAATTATTCTTTGAATGATAACGGTACGATAAAAGTTGCTAATAAGGGCTATAACGTCAAAAAAGACGAATGGGAACAAAGCATTGGGAAAGCCAAATTTGTCAAAAAAGACGATGTCGGCATGCTTAGAGTCTCATTTTTTGGTCCTTTCTATTCAGGATACAATGTAATTGCAATTGATCCGGATTATAAATATGCTCTCGTTGCAGGTGAAAGCCTAAAATATCTTTGGATACTTTCAAGAGAAACTACAATCCCAGCACATATTCACGCAGAATATCTAAAAAAAGCACAGGAAATTGGCTATGATATTTCGGCACTTATCTGGGTAAAACATGATAAAGCAAGTTAAAATAAAAAACCCGACTGGTTTAGTTCCTGTCGGGTTTTTGTATTTAAGAAGATAAAAGTTTACGGTCTGAAAACACTTCTGTAATTATCCCAATATCTGTAAATTAAAAATAAATTTGCCAAAAATAATAATGCTGCAATTGGCAGGCCTTCGGGAGCCATAAAGTAATTAATAAACAAAATATTGATTGTAATTGGTAATATCAGGATATTGGCCAATGTTACAAAGCGACCCGTTATAAATGCAATTCCGCAAAGCAGTTCTATTGATTTTGCAAGTGGTAATAAATAAGTTGAAGCAACTAAGCCCATATTAAAGGCTTTAAAATTTCCTGTTACCTCCGGTTCTGGGGCCAGCTTAAAGAAAAAGCTGATGGAAGCAAAAAGTAACAATAGACCAATCAAAACTCGGACGATAATGGTAGCAATTTTCATAATACTAGGATTTTTAATAGGTTAAAAAAATATAAATTATTTGCTGATATACATTACAAATGGAATTTTCTAATAAAATAAAAATCTTTTTTTGAGGTTGTTTTATTGAGGATATTATAATCAATAAAGCAGTATTTTAGGATTTATCTAAGCCTATATCAAATATAGTGATTTTTTTCTTATTAAATTACTGTAATATTAACACTTCGGCTAATTTTTTTTATATTTTTTGTAAAGGATTAATCCTCCAATAGTAATTAAAATTAGTGGCCAAAGATTCAATAGAAAAACAAATATCGCTTCCAGAATATACCAGCCATTTTTTAGCGAATCTACAATCTGGATTCCAAGATGTGGCTTGTATTCATGACTATCTTTTTCTCCTGCAGTTATTTCTTGTTTAATAGTTTCATTTTGATAAAGCTGAAGCGTAATAGTGCTGAAATTAATTTGGTCCTGCATCGACAAATTATCAATTACACCAGTATCATTTGCTTCTTTTTGATTTGCCAAAGTTTTTTCTGCATCAATAATGTCATTTATTTTTTTGCCTTTATCATCAATTGCTTTTGCTACTCTTTTTTCGGTAGAAGCACTTCTTTTTTGAGCCAGCTGATTGGATAAAAGTTTTAAGGAAACATCATCAGCTTTGATTACTCTGAAATCCAGAAAATTAATTTGTCTGGCAATGGTCTTAATTACAGTGTCAAGCTGAGTATTGGGTACACGAATAATAATATTGTTTTCGACAGTGTATTTTGTAGTTTCAAGAGTACTGTCCTGGCTTATTTTTGTTTTAATCTGTTCCTGAATGGTACTTTGTAAATTGGTATAAGTTACAAAACCTCCAAATTTCTGGACAGCGTTTTCAATTGCATAAGTTGACTTTGCGACATTTCGGACCTTAAATTTTAAATCTGCCGTACGGATAAATTTTTGTTTACTGTCCTTTTTTTCTACCGCTGCAGAAGAAGAAACAATAGTGCTGTCTGCAACAGCATAATCTGCAGATTCTTCGCCAACAGCTGCGTCAGATTTTTTACAGGAAAATAGTAATGCAAGAATTACTAATGAGGCCAAACTTAATTTTGCAATTGTTTTCATAAAAGGTTAAAGGGTTAATTAATAATTAGGTTTTTATACTAAATCTCGTGTACTAAAAAGTGTGCCAAAATTTTTGGTGATTACTTTTTTGAAGGATTTTTTTTGTCGTAATTTTGAAATCTAAAATTTATCTATTTTTGAGAGTTTCAATCCATAAACATATTGCCAATCCTGAGCAGATTAAACAACAGCTTTTAGTTTGGTCACAACAATTTCGAGAGGTTGTTTTTTTGGATAGCAATTCATATCCGCAAGAATATTCAAGCTTTGATTGTCTGCTGGCCGTAGATGCTTTTACTTCCTTAAAGACTGATTTTGAGAATGCTTTTGACGATCTCAGACAATATCAGACTACAACAAAAGACTGGCTTTTTGGTTATTTATCATACGACCTGAAGAACAATGTCGAAAATTTAAATTCCTCCAATTTTGACGGATTGAATTTTCCGGATTTGTTTTTCTTTCAACCAAAAAAAATATTTCTGTTAAAAGAAAATCAACTGGAAATTAAGTATTTATTTCTTTGTGATGATGAAGTTGAAGACGATTTTGATGAAATTATCCAAATTCAGTCTGATGTTTATGAGACAGTCGCAAAACTAAATATCCAGCAAAGAATTTCAAAAGAATCTTATGTAGAAAAAATAACAAAAATGCTGAATCATATTCACGTAGGTGATATGTATGAAGCTAATTTTTGTATGGAATTTTTTGCCGAAAATGCGGTAATAAATCCATTAGAAAAATTTCAAAAACTAAATGAAATTTCACAAGCACCATTTTCTGTTTTCTTTAAAAATAATAAACAATTTTTACTTTCAGCTTCGCCTGAACGTTACCTGAAAAAAGTAGGAGAAACTATAATTTCACAACCTATAAAGGGAACTTCAAAACGTTTTCCTGACCCGATAGAAGATGAAGTTTCCAGGCAATATCTGGAAAACGATCCAAAAGAACGTGCAGAAAATATCATGATTACAGATTTGGTTCGCAATGACTTGTCGCATACAGCGCAAAAAGGTTCTGTTGAAGTGGCAGAGCTTTGCAAAATATATTCTTTTCTGCAGGTACATCAAATGATTTCGACAATTACCTCAAAAATAGATTTTCAATATTCTCCAATTGATGTTTTAAAAACAACTTTCCCAATGGGAAGTATGACCGGTGCACCAAAAATTTCGGTTATGAAGATTATTGAAAACCTTGAAGAAACAAAGCGGGGTTTATACAGCGGGGCCGTAGGTTATTTTACACCAGATGGCGATTTTGATTTTAATGTCGTGATAAGGAGTATTTTATATAATCAGGAAAACCAATACGTATCGTTTTCTGTCGGAAGCGCCATAACTTCGCTGTCAATTCCTGAAAAAGAATATGAAGAATGTTTGTTAAAGGCTAAAGCGATGCATCAGGTTCTACAATAAAAAACTATTTGCCGGCAAAAACATCACGCTTAACATTTCATTTAAGAATAGATACATTTTAATTTTTTACATTTATCAAATGCTTTCAAAATTTCAAAATCATATTGTTTCCAGATTTCCTTTTTTAGCAGAAAAAAAGCTGTTTCTTGCTGTGAGCGGAGGCTTAGACAGTATGGTTTTACTTCATTTACTGAAGCAATTGCCCTACGAAATTGCTGTTTTGCATTGCAATTTCCAGCTTCGCGGATTAGAAAGTTTTGGAGATCAGGATTTTGTTCAAAATTATTGTGACAAAAATAATATTCCGGTTTTTACAACGCAGTTTGATACAGAGGCTTTTGCAAAAGATTATAAACTTTCTACACAAGTTGCTGCCCGCGAATTGCGGTACAGCTGGTTTTATGAACTTATAGAAACTAAGAATTTCGATTATATCCTGACTGCTCATCATGCAGATGATAATCTGGAGACTTTTATAATAAATTTGACAAGAGGCACAGGACTTGATGGGTTAACAGGGATTCCGGAACAAAATGATAGAGTCATTCGTCCGCTTTTGTATTTTTCCAGAGAAGAAATCCTGAATTATGCTCAGGAAAACAATATTGAATGGCGCGAAGACAGCAGTAATGCATCAAATAAATACCTTCGAAACAAAATTCGCCATGATTTGGTTCCGATTCTAAAAGAAATCAATCCCAATTTTTTAAGTGCTTTTCAGAAAACACAATCTTATTTGCAGGAATCGCAGGAGATGGTCGAAGACGCTTCGATTATGATTTATCAGCAGGTAGCAAAAGAAGCAGGAGATGATATTCATTTTGATTTAAATCAGCTTAAAAAATTACCAAATTATAAATCGTACCTCTACCAATGGCTTAATGAATTTGGATTTCTTGCCTGGAATGATATTTATGATTTAGTCGAGGGTCAGTCCGGTAAACAGGTGTTTTCTGAGGAATTTAGACTATTAAAAAATAGGGAAACGTTGATTTTAAGCCCTATTTCTGAAGTGAATAAAAATCAGGAATATGAAATTAATGAAGGCGAAACAGAAGTTAATTTTCCCTTAAATTTGAAGCTTTGTCAGGTAGATGACATTACAATAGATTCAAATAAGGCTATCTTTGTGGACGCCAAAAAAATCCATTTTCCTTTGGTTTTACGTAAATGGAATGAAGGAGATGTTTTTCATCCCTTTGGCATGAATGGAAAATCCAAAAAAGTGAGTAAGCTGTTTAAAGATGAAAAACTGTCCCTCATTGAAAAAGAAAAAACATGGATTTTATGTTCTGATAATCAGATTGTATGGGTTGTCGGAATTCGTCAGGATGAAAGATTTAAAATAGAAAATACCACTAATAAAATACTCAAAATAGAACTACAATAATGAACTTTAATCAAACTTGTCAAACGATAGCAAAAAATGTCTGTAATCAAGCCATTCTGTTTTTGCTATTTTTCATTTTTGCTTTTGCAAAAGGAAATGCCCAAATACTGGAACCTGTTAAATGGACTGCTAAAATTGAAAAAAAATCAGGAAGCAATGCCATCCTCATTTTTGATGGAACGATTGAGAAAGACTGGCATATGTATTCGCAATTTACACCCGACGGAGGTCCGCTGCCGTTAGAGATTGTGTTTAAAAACCAAAAAGGGAACTACAACCTGGTTGGCAAAGCCAAAGAAGGAAAAACCAGAACTGCCTTTAATGATGTTTTTGGAGTTAATGAAACTTTTTTTGAAGGGAAAGCTCATATTGAACAGGAAATAATAATTACAAATCCAAACTTAAAAACGGTCGATGTTGATTTTGATTTTCAGGTTTGTAAGGAAGTTTGTATCAACTCAAATAAAAAATTCTCTATTTCGATTCCGGCATCATTTCAAATGGTAGCTGTTGCAACAGTTTCGGAAGCGAAAAATGATGAAACAAAAGTAACGGGAATTGCTATAGATACAGTAAAACCAGTTGAGGTTGATACTAGTAAAGCTGATGTTCATATAGCTCCCAAAGGAATTTCTCTTCAGGAAGAAATCCCGGCTCCTGATCAACAAGGAAGCTTATGGACTTTGTTTTTCCTTGCTTTTTTAGGAGGTTTTACAGCATTGTTTACACCTTGCGTATTCCCAATGATACCAATGACGGTAAGTTTCTTTACAAAACAGAGTAAAACGAGAGCTGCGGGTATTAGAAATGCTATTATTTATGGTATCGCAATTATTTTTATATATGTCATACTTGGTTTTTCTGTTTCCTGGATTTTTGGTGCAGATGCTCTCAATTCGTTAGCAACAAACGTTTATTTTAATTTGTTGTTTTTTATCTTATTAATTGTTTTTGCCTCGTCATTTTTAGGTGCATTCGAAATTATGCTGCCTAATTCCTGGGCAAATAAAGTAGATAAACAAGCAGATAAAGGCGGAATTATAGGAATTTTATTTATGGCTTTGGCACTTGCAATTGTGTCATTTTCATGCACAGGTCCAATTGTAGGCCCGCTTTTGTTTCAGGCTGCAACTAATGGAGTTTTGGGGCCAATTGTTGGAATGTTGGGTTTCTCTTTAGCCTTGGCATTGCCATTTATGCTTTTTGCTATGTTTCCGGGTTGGCTAAATTCATTACCAAAATCAGGCGGCTGGTTAAATACAGTAAAAGTGTTTTTAGGGTTTTTAGAATTGGCTTTTGCATTTAAATTTTTATCAAATGCAGACTTGGTTTTGCAATTGCATTTCTTAGAAAGAGAAGTTTTCATCGCAATCTGGATTGCAGTATTTGCGACATTAACGTTATATCTATTTGGGAAAATCACCTTGCCACACGATAGTCCTCAGGAACGTATTTCTGTAGGAAGATTATACGTAGGATTACTTTCTTTGGTATTTACCATTTATTTAATTCCGGGACTTTGGGGAGCACCATTAAAATTAATAAGTGCATTTCCGCCGCCACAACAGTATAGTGAAAGTCCTCTTGGATTTGGTAGTGCAGGAAATTCAGCCAGTTCTGCTGATGCAATAAAAGGTTTGCCCGATGGGGCAGAATTAGGACCGCATGGTATTATGGTTTTTCATGATTACGAAGATGGATTAGCGTATGCAAAATCAATCAATAAACCAATTATGTTAGATTTTACAGGTCATGCTTGTGTTAATTGCAGAAAGATGGAAAATAATGTTTGGTCTGATCCGAGTATTTTACCAATCCTGAAAAATGATGTGGTTTTGATTTCGCTGTATGTAGATGATAAAAGAGAATTGCCAAAAAACGAACAATTTACAACAGCAGCAGGGGATGAAATTATTACAATCGGTGATAAGTGGACAGATTTTATGATTTCGAAATACAAAACAAACACACAGCCTTTGTATGTTATAACAGATTTGGAAGGAAAAAATCTAAATAATTCTAAACCTACAATTAGTTATGTCACTACTGAAGAATATTTAGCGTGGCTAAAAGAAGGAATTTCTAATTTTAAATAGTTTTTTAGAATATAGAATATAGAATATAGAATATAGAATATAGAATATAGAATATAGAATATTTTAAATTAACAGGTGAATTTAATTCAAAACAAAAATCCCTCTGAAGTTATTCAGAGGGATTTTTTATGGTGTGTTAGTTGTTTGAAAAATATTATAAGTATTCTCCGTGTTGAGAAATATCTAATCCTAATTCTTCTTTTTCTTCTGAAACTCTTAGAGGAGTAATTTTATTTACTATGAAGAATAAAATATACGATCCTACAAAAGCGAATATAGAAACAATTACTAAAGCAATTAATTGGTTAATGAATAAGGTTGGAGTTCCGAAAATCAAACCTTGATTATCGCCAACAACAGGATTAACAGCTTTTGAAGCAAAAACTCCTGTTAACAACATTCCTACCATACCACCAACACCGTGACAAGCAAAAACATCTAACGCATCATCAATTTTTCCTTTAGGGAATTTGCTAACTACGAAGTTACTTACGATCGCAGCAAAAGCTCCAATGAAAATGGCGTGAGGAATACTTACAAAACCAGCAGCAGGCGTAATAGCAACTAAACCTACAACAGCACCAATACAAGCTCCAAGTGCAGATAATTTGTGACCTAATATTTTGTCAAGAAAAACCCATGCCATTGCAGCAGCGGCAGCACCTACAGTTGTAGTTCCTAAAGCTTGTACAGCTAAACCATTTGATCCTAAAGCAGAACCTGCATTGAAACCAAACCAACCAAACCATAATAAACCTGTGCCTAATAATACATAAGTGATTCTTGCAGGATTAACTTTTTGAATTTTTCTTTTTCCTAAGAAAATTGCTCCGGCCAATGCAGCCCAACCAGCACTCATGTGTACTACAGTTCCTCCGGCGAAGTCTAATACTCCCATTTTGAAGAAAACTCCGTCAGGATGCCAGGTCATGTGTGCTAACGGTGCGTATATAATTAAGATAAACAGAACCATGAATAATAAATAAGCCCAGAAACGTACACGCTCTGCAAAAGCACCTGTAATTAAAGCAGGCGTAATGATGGCGAATTTTGCCTGGAATAATGCGAATAACATAAAAGGGATTGTTGGAGCAAGACTCCATGCAGTATTGGTACCAACGCCTTCAAAAAATAAGTTATGAGTTGGATCTCCGATAATTCCGCCAATTGTTGGACCAAATGCTAATCCAAAAGCAACCACAACCCATAGAATGGTAACAATTACCATTGCCATAAAACTTTGTAACATTGTACTGATAACATTTTTCTTTCCCACCATTCCGCCATAGAAAAACCCTAATCCAGGAGTCATAAGCAGAACAAATGCTGTTGCAACGACCATCCAGGCGGTATCTCCTGTGTCAAACTTTACAGCTTCGGCAGGAATTGGATTGTCAGATAGAATAAAATTTGAAATGAAGGTTAGTACTAAAATCGTGATAAGAATCACACTTAAAATAATTTTTCGCATAGTTATTTAGTTTTAAAATTTTTTGTTAAAAGTATAAAATGAATTGACACCCCTAAAAAAAATAGAGTTCAATGGTTGATTTTTGCTGATTTTTTATTTTGACCCCCTATATTTTACGTGTATTTGTTAAAATTGACTTAAAATTTACAATTTGGCAACATTTTTTTTTCCTTATTTAAAGCATTCTGCCGTTTTGTGTTTTTTTTCTGATATTTTTATTTTGAATTTGTGCCGAATATTATCAAAAAACGTCTCTTTTGTTTTTATGATAATGTATATTTGATGTTTTTAACATTTTTTATAATTAAAATTTAAGAATGGAAAACCAAAAAATAAAATGGGGAATTGTGGGCTTAGGAAATATTGCCAATCAGTTTGCTACAGACTTATTATTGTTAGAAGATGCTGAATTGACAGCAGTTGCATCAAGAGACATAAATAAAGCAAATGAATTTGCCCAAAAATATAATTGTATAAGAGCATATGATTCTTATGATGCACTTTTTGCCGATGCCCAGGTAGACATTGTTTATATAGCAACGCCACATGATTCTCATGCAGAATTATCAATAAAAGCTTTAGAAAAAGGCAAACATGTTTTATGCGAAAAACCGATTGCATTATCTTATAAGGATGCCATTAGTATGATTGAAGCTTCCAGAAAGAACAGTAAATTTTTTATGGAAGCATTCTGGACAAGATTTATTCCTTCTGTTCAGGATGCCCTGAGTAAAATACAAACGGGAGAAATAGGTGACATAAAATATATCAACGCCGATTTTGCTTTTTATGTAAATGAATTAGAAGGAAATAGAATGACGGATAAGAATAGAGGCGGAGGTGCACTGTTTGATATCGGCGTTTATCCATTATTTCTTGCCTATATCATACTCGGAATTCCTCAGGAAATTATGGCAAAATCAACCTATCATACTTCTGGAATTGATTTGCAGACCAGTATGATTTTGCAATATGAATCTGCTCAGGCAGTTCTGCATGCCGGTTTTGTTTCAGAATCTGATATGAAAGCTACTATTAGCGGAAGTAAAGGAAGGATCGAATTAAATTCTCCGTGGTTTATGGCAGATGGTTATTCCTTATTTAAAAATAATCAGGAAGCTGTTTTCAAACTTCCCAATTTAGGAAAGGGCTATGCGCATGAAGCCATTGAATGTCATAACTGCATTAGAAACAATACAATAGAAAGTAAGCAGTGGTCACATCAGAATAGTTTGGACTTAAGCAAAATAGTTGATGAAATCAAAAATCAGATAGGGTTGGAGTTTTAAAACTATATTTTGTAGTAAAAAGATTATAAATTAAATATTTTTAATTAGTTTTAGAAATATTTAATGAATAAATTTTTATGCTGATTAAAGTTTACGGAAGTGCCGTTTTTGGAGTAGAAGCCACAACAATTACCGTTGAGGTAAATATGGATAAAGGAATTGGTTATCATTTAGTTGGGCTGCCGGATAATGCCATAAAAGAAAGTAGTTATCGTATTGCGGCAGCGTTAAAGAATAATGAATATGCAATGCCCGGAAAGAAAATAACAATCAATATGGCGCCTGCCGATCTTAGAAAAGAAGGTTCTGCATACGATTTGCCTCTAGCAATCGGAATTCTAGTGGCATCAGATCAGATAAAAGCACCCGAAATTGATCAGTATATTATTATGGGAGAACTTTCGCTTGACGGAAGTCTGCAATCTATAAATGGAGCTTTGCCCATTGCAATAAAAGCCAAAGAAGAAGGCTACAAAGGTTTTTTTCTTCCAAAACAAAATGTAAAAGAAGCAGCTATCGTTGCAGGTTTAGATGTTTATGGAGTTGAAAACTTACAGCAGGTAATTGATTTTTTTGAAGGAAAAGGAACTCTGGAACCCACAACAATTGACACCAGAGTCGAATTTTATAAAACACTCGATTTTCCTGAATTTGATTTTTCTGATGTCCGGGGACAGGAAAGTATAAAACGCTGTATGGAAATCGCCGCAGCCGGAGGACACAATATAATTTTAATTGGTCCTCCCGGAGCAGGAAAAACAATGCTGGCAAAAAGATTACCAAGTATTCTACCGCCTATGACTTTGCGCGAAGCACTTGAAACTACTAAAATTCATAGTGTGGCAGGAAAATTAAAGGAAGTTGGTTTAATGAATCAAAGGCCTTTTCGCAGTCCGCATCATACTATTTCAAATGTTGCGCTGGTTGGCGGAGGCAGTTATCCACAGCCTGGTGAAATTTCGATGGCACATAATGGTGTTTTGTTTTTGGATGAATTACCAGAATTTAAACGTGACGTCCTCGAAGTAATGCGTCAACCACTGGAAGATCGGGAAGTCACTATTTCTAGAGCCAAGTTTACTGTAACATACCCATCATCATTTATGCTGGTTGCCAGTATGAACCCAAGTCCGAGTGGTTTCTTTAATGATCCAAGTGTGCCAAATACTTCTTCACCACACGAAATGCAACGTTATATGAGCAAAATTTCGGGACCACTATTGGACCGAATCGATATTCATATTGAAGTGACACCTGTTCCTTTCGAAAAATTATCAGACGATAGAAAAGCCGAAAGTAGTGTCGAAATTCGGAAAAGAGTAACCGCTGCACGCGAGTTACAAACGGTAAGGTTTGAAGAATTGCCAAACATTAATTATAATGCCCAAATGAATACCAAACAAATTAGGGAATTTTGTGCGCTTGACGACAAGTCAAAACAATTATTAAAAACAGCAATGGAACGTCTTAATCTTTCAGCGAGAGCTTACGACAGGATTTTGAAAGTAGCCCGCACAATTGCCGATTTAGACGCATCACAGCAAATTATATCATCTCATATAGCCGAGGCAATTCAATACAGAAGTTTAGATCGCGATGGCTGGCTTGGATAATAAATGGAGATTTGTCTTGATACTATATATGCTAATTGATGCATTGTCAATTAGCATATATAGTATCAAGACAAATTATATTTTTAAACTTTGTCTAATTAAGATTAATTGTCTTCTTAATGTTTATTTGTTCCAAAAAATATTCATCGTGCGAAATAACAATCAGCGTTCCCTGATATTCATTAATTGCAGCAGTAAGGATTTCGATATTCTGTATATCCAGATTATTTGTGGGTTCGTCTAGAATAATCAAATCAGGTGATTCGTTGTTGATAGTAAGACAACAAAGCATCAATCGCATTTTTTCGCCACCGCTCAAAGAATTACAAGATTTATCCAGATCATTTTGCGAAAACAAAAACCGGTTAAGTCTCATGCGGATATCATGTTCCTGTAATCCCGAAACGTTAAATTTCTCCGCCTGTTCGAAAACAGAAAGCTGATTATCAATTAGTGAATAATCCTGATCAATATAAACCGACTTAGATGCTGCTGCGTTAGCGTTTCCTTGTTTTGGCATTAGGATTCCGGTAATAATTTTGATCAGCGTTGTTTTGCCTGAACCATTAGCTCCTTTTAGCGCAATTCGTTCTCCGCTTAAAATCTGAAAATTGATGTTTTCCTTCCAAAGTAAATCATCATTATAGCTATAATTTATATTTGTGGCTGTAAATAATGTTTTACCATAGTGTAAATCGGCATTATTCAAACCAAATTTCATCTTATCAATTTCGGGTAAGCCTGAACGTAATTCCTGTAATTCCTGAGAAATTCCACCAATTTTTTCGGCGTGCATGCTTTTGGTTTTAGAAGTGCTGTTTTCGGCATTGTTTCTAAGCGTATTCATCATAATACGCGAAACACCGGCTTTTTCTTGTTTCTTTTTTCCGCGTGAATCCAGTTTTAGCTGGCGTTCCATGGTTTCACGTTCCTTTTCTTTTGCTTTTCGTAAAGCCTTTTCCTTGCTCTGAATATCCTGATTTAACGCGTTATTTTCAATTTGTTTCTGCTCAGTATAAAAGTCATAATTGCCTCCGTAAACTGCGATTCCGTTTTTTGTTAATTCATAAACCCTGTTTAGGAGATTTAGCAATTTTCTGTCGTGACTTACAACAATCAGGGTCCCTGTAGAATTTTGAATAAAATTGTATAACAGTGTCCTTCCGACAAGATCCAAATGATTGCTTGGCTCGTCAAGCAGGATAAGCTGAGGCTGGTGAATGGAAATTCCCGCAAGAAAAACTTTTGTCTTTTGCCCACCGCTTAAACTTTCCAGTTTCTGAGTAAAATCCAAATCCTGTAACTGCCAGTATAGCATAGCTTCTTTGCAACGATCTTCTATTGTCCAGTCGTCATCTAATGTATTTAAATTCGTTTCGGTTACATTGCCCTCGAGAATTTCTTTAAGGGCATTTAACTTATCTTCAACTCGCAAAGCTTCAGCAATGGTAAGATGATTAAATTGCCCAAAAATCTGTGGCACATAATAAGGCTTTGAATCCAATTTTAGCAATCCATCCGAAGCTTGTAATTCGCCGGAAATAATTTTTAATAAGGTAGATTTTCCAACACCATTGTTGCCAATCAATGCAATTTTTTCGTGATTGTTGGCTGTAAAAGTAATTTTGTCAAACAGTAAGTCCCTGTTCGTATGTAGGTATGAGATGTTTTGTAAAGTAAGCATAATTTCTTCTTTAGAGTGAATAATTATAGCGAACCACAATGGGTTTACTATCTAATTTTTCGGGAAGAAATTATTTTTCACATAAGGATTATGTTTCGTTTTTACTTCTGCAAATATAAGAATGTTTTTAAAAGCCTGCAAAACCTTGTTTACAGGCTTTAAAATTTTATTGCTTTTTTGAAATTGCAGAAGAATCCTAAGGTTAGTCGTTTTTAGAAATATTCCAAAAACTCATCTTTCTTCGGATTGCAAAACCTAATTTTTCGTAAAGTTTTATCGCTCCGGCATTAGTTTCGACAACATGCAAAAAAGGAGTTTTATTTTCATCAAAAATGCTATTGACAACATGCGCTGTTAATTGTTTGGCATAGCCTTTTCCCGTATGATCCGGATGTGTTACAATAGCGCTTACTTCGGTAAAATTATTCATCTTCATGCGTTCGCCCGCAATTGCAACTAATTGTCCATTGGTGAAAATTCCGTAATAATTACCCAATAAAAATGTTTTGGTTTTAAAATATCCGGGCTGAACCAAATTTACCAAATTGAATAATTCCTCTTTATGGAACTCAGTTAATTTAATAATTTCATTATCGAATGATATTTGAATTTTTTCTTGAATAATCATCTGAAGGCAAACCAGTTCTCTTACTATTTTTAAAGTATCAGTGATCTTGGGTTTTTCTCCAACAATAAAGAAATTTTCACATAATGAAGCATATTTTTCAGTTGCATATAAAGTGCTCTCAGCCTCTGTAAAACCGCCAAACGGACAATAATCCGGATTATAAAAACGAGTTTCATTATAATCAATAGCAAACTCATGATGGCTTTCTGATAATGAATTCCAAACAGGATTGTCTAATTTGTTTTCTTCAGTAATCATTTTTAATTTAAAGATAAAAAAAATCAAAACAACAGGATGTAGAATTTTTCTGTGATTTTCTTATTTATTGATTTTGATCTTTTAAAGCGATACCATAAAGCTATCTTTATTGATTAGTGTTTAATTTATTATGTTGTAATATAAGGTAATTCTTAAAATTTAAGCTCTTAATTTCTATTATTATAGATAAATAAAAATATTTAATTATAATATAAAAAAATCTCATTCCTGGAGAAATGAGATTTAATTGATTGATGATTGATTTTTTTTATTTCGCTCTTTCTGCAAAAATAGCATCTAAACCTTCTGTGGCAATAGTGAAACCTTCTTTGAAACCCATTTCAATAATCATTTCCAAATCAGATAGTTTTTCATGTTTAATAGCGATGTCAACTATCGTCGATTCACCCTGCTCAGAAAAATTAATATTCCAGTCAGATCTGGGAAACTCTGTATTTAAATTACCTTCGCTGTCACAAAAAGCATCAAGATATTTAAAATTGTCATTTGGAGTGATCGATGTGTAATCTGCTATCGCCCAATGCTCTTCGCCTTCAGGCCCAATCATTGCATATAATCTTCGTCCACCTACCTTAAAATCCATACTTTTTGTTTTCGACTTCCATGGCGCCGGCGCCCACCATTGGTCTAAAATTTCCGGTTCTGTCCATGCTGCCCAGACATTATCAAGCGATGCTCTGAACTCGCGGTTTATATTTACGGTCTTATTTTCCTTATCTATGGTAAAATTCATTAATAGATTTGATTTCATTTTTTTAGATTTATTTATTAATATTTAATTCAATCTTTTTTGAAACATTTTAATTTTTTGTTTCAAAGATTTTATCAAGACCTTGCATAGCACTTGTAAATCCTTCCTTGAATCCCATTTCAATCACTTTTTCTAATTCTGCTAAACTGTCACGTTTTATGGTAATATCTACAACAGTCAAATTGCCTTGTTCAGAAAAGGAAACGTCCCAGTACGAACTTCCCATGTCTGGGTTTGGGTTAGCATCAGCATCACAAAAAGTAGACGAATGCTTAAAATTTGTTTTAGGAGTTATCGAAGTATAATCAAAAAAGCTCCATCCTTCCTGACCTTCCGGACCAACCATCGCGTACAATCTTCGTCCGCCTTCCTTAAATTCCATACTTTTTGTTTGAGATTTCCACGGAGCAGGAGCCCACCATTGATCCAGGATTTCGGCTTCTGTCCAGGCAGACCACACAGCAGATAATGGTGCATCAAATTCGCGTTTTACGTGAACGCATTTATTTTCTTTGTCTACGATAAAATCCATTAAAAGATTAGTTTCCATTTTCTTTATTTTTTAAATTAATTAATACTTGATCCAGTTGGGTAAAACGTTTTTCCCAGATTTCCTTAAATTGTTCTAACCATTTATCTATTTCTTTCATTTTGTCTATTTTTAGTTGATAATAGATTTCTCGTCCTTCTTTTTTCTCTTCCAGTAAATCACATTCATTTAAGATTTTAATGTGTTTAGAAACCGCCTGTCTTGTTGTTTTAAATTGTTCTGCTATTGCATTTGGAGTTAATGCTGTAGAGGAGATCAATACCAAAATGGCTCTTCGTGTCGGGTCGGCAATAGCCTGAAATATATCTCGTTTCATTTTGATTTATTTAAATACGCAATCAATCAGTTGCAAATATATGCAACTTTTTGGTTGCGCAATGTTTTTTTATCTTTTTTTTTATTTAGCAGGATAAATTTTACGAATCATAACTATTTGTGCCTAAATAAAAAGACAAAAAAAAATCCCATCTGCTTTTTGACAAATGGGATAGGAGAGGGCTAGTTTTATGATCTAAATCTATTTCTGACTATAATATTTTTGAGTTTGGCTTTGAGATCTTCTCCGGTGTCAAAAACCATTTGCTCGTTATTTGGAAACGGAACGGCACGTTTATTAAAATAGCCCAGATAACTTTCGTCGCAGGCATTTCGGTCACCGCGATATGTAGAATATATATTTTCAAAAATATATTCGCTTGCCACAGGAAAAGATTGCAGTAACTGATTCGATTTTAAATCGACATAATCCACTTTAGCAGTTACCTGACAAGCTTTGAATTGTCTAAATTCATAGATATTGACTTTCAGAGTTTTAAAATTATCGACTTTTACAGGGCGGCCCAAACTGTCTTTTACGGGATTTCCTCTGCTGTCAGTAAGTGTTCTTACACCATCTTTAACTTGTTTCTCTTTAATAAATTCTTTCTCTTTTATCTGTTCCGGCGAAATGCTTATTTCTCTAAAATTAACAATTAATCCGTAATCGTACGAAATGTTTTTTTGTTTAACACTATGATAAACAGTCCATTTGTCATCCAATCCGTAAGTGCTGATATCCAAAAGATCATTCTGCAGCTGTTTCGGAATTATCATATTGGTTTCGTTTGTTGCATAAACGTTTACAAAATCAGTTCCTTTAAATTCTGCATCAAGCATTAACTTTTTAGCATTCTTATAATTCGGATTAATGCTTTCTACAAAACTCAAATCATCAAATGCTTTTCTGGCATTTAGTTTATTCGGAGATTTTAAAAGTACTTGCGCGTTATCATATAAATATTTGGATAAAGCGTTTTTGCTGTTCACAATTTGATCCGAATAATTATCAAAAGGAAACTGCGCCGGTTTTCCCTGTTTCAATAATTGAAGCGGCAACAAAGGCCTGATCTTTTCCTGACGATTATTTAATTGAATATAAGTGTTGTAGGTACGCTCCAGATTGGCAGGATTTTTTTCTTTCTCCATCATTTCCAGATTACGCAAATCACGGTCTTTAGCTTTGGCAAAAGCTTCTTCGAGGAGATAAACATAATCTTGTTTTCCTTTGGAGTCTTTTTTGGTTTTTAATGCTTCGACAGCACGATTGATAGCACCATCATAATCACCGTCGCTCAAAAGGGACTGCGTTGTTTTTACGCCGCACGAAACTGCTAAAAATAGGATAGAAACCAGTAAAGTAATTTTTTGCATGAGGTTGCTTTTTGAAGTGTAAATATATCTTTTTTTAACTTTTCAACAACTATGCCTTTTTTTTATTTATCAGAAGCAGAAAATTACTGTTTTCATAATAACCATTAGTCCCGCTTTCGCCTTTATCTCTCCATCCCGATAGCCATCGGGATTACGAGGATACCGGCTCTATCGGGGCTAGGTTTAGAGGTTTTTGTTTTCATAAGCAGTCTTGTTTAAGTAAGTGTGAGGTACTAAATAATTCCTTACTATCTAAGTGCCACTGCGGCAGTGGCTCTAAATTATTCCGGCCAGTACAAAACATTAAATTTATGGCCATCAGGATCAGAAAATCCAAAGAAATAACCTTTTTCAAAACTTTGCGGTTCAGCAAAAATAGTCCCGCCTGCGTTTTTAACATTCAACAGCCATTGATGTACTTCATCTGTGCTTTCGGCAGAAAGAGAAAAAATAACTTCATTTCCATTTTTTAAGTCAGCAGCTTCATCATTCACCGCCCACTTAAAACGTTCTTTTACAAAAAAATGAATCATAAAATTATCCTCTCCAAACATAAAACTGGTCAGTTCTGTATTTGTGCCGTTTGGTTTAAATCCAAGTTCGCTATAGAATTTAGTTGTTCGCTGCAGGTCTTCTACGGCTAAATTGGCCCATATTTTTTTAGTTTTCATAAGATTCTGTTTTAAAAATTAAAACTTATTTCGACTATTGAATAAAGTCTTATACTAAATTTACAAATTATAATTTAACTTAAAAAGGAGATACACTGTCTGTACCTCCTTTTTTAATGAATTTTAATAAATAAAGCTTAGATATACTTCAGCCACCAATGTTGATTTTCAGCCTTATATTTTCCAAACCATACGCAAGGTTTGTAAAGAATCATCACAACAAAAATCCAGATAAAATAAATTGACCAAAGAGGCAGCCCGCTTTCAAAACCTTTGGGTCTGCCAAAAGTCCCCGATGCAAATTCCAATTGAGACCAATTAAATCCTTGTAGAATAAGCATAAAAAGAGTTATAATATGAATGACATAAAAATGAATTACAAAATAAAACAAAGGTACTTTCCCGTAAACCAAAGCCACTTTTTTAATTCCGTTTTGAAATTGCTCTGCGAAGGCAAGCAACAAAAACAAAATTCCCAAAGTTACCAGACAAAACAATAATGAAGGCGGATATTTGGTCACATTCATAAAAGATAAAAATGTAAATACGGCATCTTTCTGTATTGTCCATAAAACCGGATCACCATAAATATTGAGAAACCGAACGACGATAAATAAGCTCAAAGCACAGAGACCAATTTTGACAAATAGTTTTTGCTTTTTTTCTTCTGCAAGCAAAAAGAATTTTCCTGTTGCAAAACCAACCAGCATGATTCCCAGCCAGGGAATTGGCGGATAGCCCATAATAAAAGCCCTGCCGGAAAACGGAATTACTATTGGACTAAAAAATGGCGATAAAACCGCTTTTAAAACCGAATTTTCTGCAAACGGAATAAGCGGCAAGAGGTTGTGAGAAAAGATTATAACCAAGCCGATAATTCCCAATATTTTGGAACGGATTTTTAAAAGCAATCCTAAAATAATAAACCCAAAACCTATTGCGGCTATTACTTCGAATAAAAGGGTATGAAAACCAATATCGAAAAACAAGCCAAAATTGACAATAGTAAATTCAACAACGATTAACCAAAAACCTCTTTTTAATAAATGTTGTCTTTTTTCTGCAATATTGTTTTTGTTCTGAAGCGAAAGATACACCGAAGTTCCTGCCAGAAAAACAAAAATTGGTGCGCATAAATGGGTAATCCAACGTGTGAAAAACAACAAAGGTGTCGTAGTAGCCAAATCGGTAGGACTCTGCGTAATAGAGTCGACATGCATCAAATCCCGGACATGATCCAGCGCCATAATAATCATTACAATTCCGCGGACTATGTCTATTGATTGCTGTCGTTTCATAATTTTGACTTTTAAATACTTAGTAGTAAATCTAATAAAATATTTTTAAGTATTTAAAAATGAATTACTTTCAGCTAAAGCTTGACGCAATTAAAAACGATAATTTAGCTTTTCCTGATTTTTACCTGATACACAATTTCCCAAAAGATAATTGAAAAAATAGCATTAGCGAATATTGCGGTTTTAACCTGATACGGATCATATTCTAAAAACAGATGCAAATTGGTAAATTTTAACGCTAAGAATAACGCTAAAGCTGCAATTGCAATAGAAAACAATATGTTTAATAACGGTTTCCATTTTAAAGCCAAAAAAGCATAAATAAGATTTAAGCAGGCAAAACCAAATCCTAAAGTAAGGTAAGGATCAGTTTTTAATATTTCGCCTACCGACAGTAAAAAATGTGTGGCCGTGAGGTATAAAAAGAACATTATTGAATACAGCAGAATTCGTATTTGTGGTTTCATTTTTTATATTTAAGATGAAGACTTTTTAGTACGAAGATAATATTAAATGTTGAAAGCTGTAAACCTTGTGCAAATTCACAAACTAAAAGCCTCGTTGATTACGGTAAAAGCGCTTCTATTTTTGCTTCTGATTTTTCTCTGACAGGGCTATCCGGATGAAAACTCCATATAATCAGAAATTTTCCCTTTACCAGATATTCTTCCGGATGTTCATCGCTTGGCTGGCCTTCTTTTCCCCATAATAATCCCTGCAGAAAGCGATCACCTTTGAACCTGTTTTCAAATTCAAAATACATGATAGACCCACTGTCTGCTTTGTTTTTAAAATTTTGAATGGCTTTACTCTTTACAGTTCCAACAATGTTGCTGTACGTTTCGATGTCATTATAAAAAGTGCAGGCCTGAGGCGTAACGCAAATATTGCCATCGCTTAAAGTGTAACCGCCTTTCGGAATTTCTTTTGGTTTTAGTTTTAAATCAGCGATGGTCTGGCTGAATGAATTTGTAGCAAATATTAGGAATAATGTTAGTAGGGGAATCGTAATTTTCATGGGTTTTTGGGTTTGATTTGGCTTGCTAAAATAGTATTTTTATTTGAGTTTTTGAAGTTGGTTTTGATGTGGGAAGTAAAAAACTCGTTGACGCGAGCATCCCGCTAGTGCCTATTTGGTTTTATATTGATAGATTTGTCTGGCGTGTGTTCACGAGCGAGACGCTTGCGCTAGAGGGGAGATTTATTGTCATTACTTTGTATAGTAATATTAAATCGACAGAGTATAGAGACAAAATAAAAAAACAGAAATCAAAAAAACGACATTATAAATTATATACTTTATCTGTGTTTTTCTTGTTTCATTTTTCCATTGCGTTGTAAAATATTCATATTGTCTTTTAAATTCGTTCTTATTGAAATATTCAATAACGAGACAAATTGCTGCAAAAAAAACAAAGACAATACGAAAGTCAATTTTTAAACTTGAAAATAGAGTTTTCTTTAAAATGATAAAAAACATCAATATTATAAAAGCTTCAATACACGAAAGTAAGGTCGTTGGTTTACTGCCGTTTTTCGGACCGGTATTAAGGTAAAAGAAACGTTGATATAATTTTTTAATGTCCAAAAAAGGTTTTTTAGAATATTATTTTCCTTTATATAATTTTTCTAAATATTCGTTTTTATCTTTTTCAGCCTGAACCAAACGCTCGTAAAGTTCAACAACTTTATCAAGTGGATTGAAGTTACAAGAATTGTTAGTAATAAAGCTTCCTGTAACAGATTCATTAAATGTATTAAAATAATTAAATACATTTTCTTCAGAAAAACTTTTGATAGCTTCAACCGTAACACCAAGTGCTTCTGCTATATTAGCAAGTTTTTTTTCATCAATTTCCTCACTACCTTCAATTCCGGAAATAGCTTGCTGATTTGTACCAATTGCCTGCGCAAGTGCTTCTTGTTTCATACCTCGAAGTTCTCTGATTCGGCTGATGTTTCTGCCAATATGTTTTGGTTTTGTCTCTGTGCTCATATTTCAAAGGTATTTAAAATTCTTTTACAAAATAGTGATCGGTAAAAAACATTGTTTTTTGATATTATACTATTTAGTTGTTTTTTGCGTGAAGCAAATATATTATTTTTCTGATAGGAATTAATCATTGCTTTTCCGAAATTTTATTTTCATTGCAATACAGAATTGACTAATATAAATAGTTTTAAAAAAAAAATAAAAAACATATAGAAACAGCATCAGGGATTGAGGCGGTATCCTTTTGTGAAGTGGAACGGAGCAAAAGATATAGCGAAAGCCCGGCCCGGAGGGAGATGCCGAGAATGTTAAATTCAAATTCCAAGAGTTGTGGTTACTTTTCGAGATTTCTCCTTACGTTGAAATGACAATACTGTATGGTTACTTTGCGTGGGCTTCGACTTCGCTCAGCCTGACAAGATTGAGTATAAAAAATCCGTTTAAATCCGTGTTTTCGCAAAGTGAATCCGCGTCATCCGCGTTTAATATTGGCGATTTGCTTTGCGTAGGCTTCGACTTCGCTCAGCCTGACAAGATTAAGTTTAATATTATTATAAAAAATCCGTTTTAATCCGTGTTTTCGCAAAGCGAATCCGCGTCATCCGCGTTTAATATTGGCGATTTGCTTTGCTTGGGCTTCGACTTCGCTCAGCCTGACAAGATTGAGTATAAAAAATCCGTTTTAATCCGTGTTTTCGCAAAGCGAATCCGCGTCATCCGTGTTTAATATTGGCGATTTGCTTTGCGTGGGTTTCGACTTCGCTCAGCCTGACAATCGGGAATCTAAAATCTAAACTCAGAAATCTATAATAAAAAATCCCGCCTCAATTAAGAAACGGGATTCAATAGATATTCTCTTTTTTATTTTAAACTGTTTTGCAGCAATTTCTTGTGACAACGAAATTGATTTTCAAATTATTCTGTAAATTTTTTAAATATTGAACTTGCAATATGTCCTCCAAAACCAAAAGTATTGCTCATGGCGTAGTTTACTATTCTTGGCTGTGCTTTGCCTAATGTAAAATTAAACTTATTTGCGAAATCGGGTTCGACTGTTTGTGTATTTATGGTTGGCGGAACAATGTTTTCCTGAACCGCTTTTATACAGGCAATTGCTTCTATTGCTCCGGCTCCGCCAAGTAAATGTCCTGTCATAGATTTTGTAGCACTAATGTTAGCATTAGGTTTTATCCCGAATACTTTTTCCATTGCTTTGAGTTCGCTCAAATCTCCGGTTGGAGTAGAGGTGGCGTGTGCGTTTATATAGTCAATTTGATCTGGTGTTATTTGGGCTTCTTCAAGAGCCAGTTCCATTCCCAGAATTGCACCTGCACCATCCGGATGTGTTCCTGTTAAATGATACGCATCTCCGGCTAATCCTCCGCCAACAATTTCGGCAAGAATAACAGCATTTCTTTTTATAGCATGTTCGTAACTTTCTACGATAATTGCTCCGGCACCTTCGCCTAAGACAAATCCGTCTCGTGTTATGTCAAATGGGCGGGAAGCTTTGCTGTAATCATCGTTTAAGGTAGATAAGGCTTTTGAGGCATTAAAACCACCAATTGATGATGGTGCAATAGAGGCCTCAGAACCACCACTAATGATTATATCGGCCTTGCCCCAACGGATGTAATTGAATGCATCGATAATTGCGGTATTGCTCGCAGAACATGCAGAAGCAGTGGTGTAATTAATTCCGCGAAGTCCGTATTTAATACAAATCGCTCCCGATGCAATGTTGATAATCCTTTTAGGAATGAAAAACGGACTAAATCTTGGTATTCCGTTGCCTAATTTGTATTCTCCAATTTGTTCTTCAAATGTCGAAACTCCTCCGTCACCAGAACCCCATATTACGCCTATCCTGTCTTTGTTTAAAGAATCAAAATCGATATTTGCATTTTTGATCGCTTCATCAGCCACGTACAATGCATATTGGGTAAAAAGATCATATTTTCGTATTTCATTTTTTTCAAATATATGCTGCGGATCAAAATTCTTGACCTCACACGCAAATTTGGTTTTGAAATTTGCGGTATCAAATTTTGTTATTTCAGCGGCACCGCTAACGCCATTAATCAAAGAATGCCAATATTCTGCGACAGTATTACCAATGGGTGTGACTGCACCTAGTCCTGTTATTACGACTCTTTTCATTATTTTTTGGGTTTTAATTCTTGTAGGATTGTTTCTTTTACAGTTTCAAAATCATGATGATCTGTAAGTCTGGATAATTGCACAATTGCAATCATATTAGTGATTATCATTAATGCTTTTGTTCTTGCAGGAATTTGAAAATCAAATATTTTGAGCTCTTTTCCTTCTGTTAAAATTTCGGTGACCCAGGTAAGAACGATGTTGGCAAATAATTGCAATTCTGTTTTTATACTATCATCCAGCGTGTTCAGGTCTGTTGCCAGGGAGCCAACAATACAAACTTTATTTTCAAGTTTAATTTTTTTCTGAACAGCCAAAAAAGCCTCAAGTTTGATTTGAGGAGACTGGTTGGCAACCTCTTTTTTTAAAATTTCAACCCGTTCTATATGCTCTTTGATTGTAGCGACACCCAAATCTGATTTGGTGGGAAAATGATAATGAATTGAAGCAGTTTTTATTCCAATATCATTAGAAATATCTTTAAAACTAAAAGCATTATAACCTTTATTTCTAATCAGCTCGTCTGCTTTGTCTATGATTGTTTCTCGTGTTGTCATGTACAATGTTTTTTTACAAAGATACTACCTATTAGTAGATAGGCAAATTAATAATGATTTATTTTTTAGGTTTGAGGTTTGAGGTTTAGAGCCGGAATAATTCACACCAATTTGTCATTTCCACGTAAGGAGAAATCACATCTAAATATTCCGCAATCAAAATCGCCAATCTTTGTCGAGTCTCGTGTACGATTTCTCCTGACGTCGAAATGACAAAATAATGCGTGGGCTTCGACTTCGCTCAGCCTGACAAGATTGAGTTTAATAGTATTAAAAAAAATCCGTTTTAATCCGTGTTTTCGCAAAGCGAATCCGCGTCATCCGCGTTCTATTGGCGATTTACTTTGCATAGGCTTCGACTTCGCTCAGCCTGACAAGATTGAGTTTAATAGTATTAAAAAAAAATCCGTTTTAATCCGTGTTTTCGGAAAGCGAATCCGCGTCATCAGCGTTCTATATTGGCGATTGCTTTGCATGGGCTTCGACTTCGCTCAGCCTGACAAGATTGCGTTTAATATTATTATAAAAAATCCGTTTAAATCCGTGTTTTCGCAAAGCGAATCCGCGTCATCCGCGTTCTATATTGACGATTTGCTTTGTATGGGCTTCGACTTCGCTCAGCCTGACAATCGGGAATCTAAAACTCAGAAATCTACAATAAAAAAAATCCCGCCTCAATTAAGAAACGGGATTGCAATGATATTCTCTTTTTTTTATTTTAAACTGTTGCAGCAATTTCTTGTGGCAACGGAATTTGATTTTTAAGTAAATCTTCGAAAGTCTCGTGTGCACGAATTAAGATTCCTTTTCCGTTCATCCATAAAACTTCGGCTGGTTTGTATCTTGAATTGTAGTTCGAAGACATAGAGAAACAATAAGCTCCGGCGTTCCTGAAAGCTAAAATGTCACCTTCTGTAATTTCTGAAATTCTGCGGTTATTGGCAAAAGTATCGGTTTCGCAAATGTAACCTACAACCGAGTAAAAACGCTCTTTTCCTTTTGGGTTGGAGATGTTTTCAATATAATGTTGTGAACCGTAAAACATCGGACGGATTAAGTGGTTGAAACCACTATCAACTCCAGCGAAAACTGTCGAAGTTGTTTGTTTTACTACATTTACTTTTGCTAAGAAGAAACCTGCTTCGCTCACCAGGAATTTTCCAGGTTCGAAAATCAAAGTTAAATCTCTGCCGTATTCTGCGCAGAAAGCATTGAATCTTTTAGATAATTTTTTGCCTAATTCTTCAATATCAGTTTCGATATCGTCTTTTTTGTAAGGAACTTTGAATCCGCTTCCGAAATCTAAAAATTCTAAATCTTTGAAGTGTTTTGCTGTATCAAACAAGATTTCAGCTGCATACAAGAATACTTCGATATCAAGAATATCAGATCCTGTGTGCATGTGAATTCCCACGATGCTCATTTTTGTGTTCTCTACAATTCGCAAAATGTGCGGTATTTGATGTACCGAAATTCCGAATTTACTATCAATGTGTCCAACAGAAATATTAGCATTTCCACCCGCCATTACGTGCGGATTGATACGGATACATACCGGAATTTGTGGATATTTTGTTCCGAATTGCTCCAGGATAGATAAGTTGTCTATATTGATTTGTACACCCATTGCAGCCACTTCTTCGATTTCTTCTAAAGAAACGCCGTTTGGTGTAAAGAAAATTTTGTCAGGATCATAGCCAGCATGAAGTCCCAATTGAACTTCCTGAATTGATACAGTGTCTAAACCAGATCCCATGTTCTTTAATAACTGAAGAATCGCAACGTTTGACAATGCCTTCATGGCATAATTAACTCTTAAGTTCTCTACCTTAGAGAAAGCTTTGGTTAATCTATTGTACTGAGATTGGATTTTTTCGGCATCATAAACATATAATGGACTTCCAAATTGGTCTGCTAACTGCAGTAAATCTTTTGCTTGCATTTTTAAATCATTTTGGGCAAAGTTATTACACTTTTGAGTAACGGCAAATTTTTTGTAGAAAAATAACAAATTATAACAAATTGTTTGTTTTTAAACAAAAAGTGTCTTATTTCGAATTTTTGTAAAATTCTATTAGATTCTAAGGTGCTAAGACTCTAAGGTACTAAGTTTTTGCCACAGATTAAAAGATTGGCGCAGATTTTTTAACCACAAATTACACGAATTTCCACTAATTTTTATTTTGAATTTTCACGAAATGCATAAAACATAGCCCGTGGTTTCAAGCACGGGAAACGTTGCAGATTAGACGTAATCATATATTGTGTCTCGTGGTTGAAACCACGGGCTATGTTTAATTTTATAAGCGAGCAAAAAAGAATTAGTGGGAGTTTGTGTAATTTGTGGCAAACAAAAATCAATTTAATCCATATAATCTGTGGCCAAAAAACAAAACCCCTGAATTTAATTCAGGGGTTTTTTAGTAGTTATGTTGTTTATCGGAATAAAGATTTAATAATTTTTAATCTTTAAGTTCTTAATCTTAGTCCCTCAGAACCTTAGCAACTCAGAACCTTAAAAACTATAAACTCGGTAAATCTCCGTTTCCTTTGGTTGGCAGGTTGGTAGATCCCATTAAGAACAAATCTACTTCTCTTGCTGCTTCGCGACCTTCTGAAATAGCCCATACAATTAACGATTGTCCTCTTCTCATATCACCAGCGGTGAAAATGTGCGGTACATTCGTTTGATAATTTTTTGCTTTATAGTTGCTTCTCATGTCAACTTCAAGGCCCAATTGCTCACTTAAAGTTTTCTCCGGACCTGTAAATCCTAAAGCCAATAAAGCTAAATCGCAAGGCCAGATTTTCTCAGAACCTTCTTTTTCGATTAATTCAGGACGCTGACCAGGAGTCATTTTCCATTGAACTTCAACAGTTTTTAATCCGGTTAATTCTCCTTTGTCATTAGAAATGAATTCTTTAGTATTAATTAACCAGTTTCTGTCACAGCCTTCTTCGTGAGAAGATGATGTTTTTAACTGCAACGGCCAGAAAGGCCAAGGAGTTGATTCGCTTCTTCCAACCGGAGGTTTTGGTAAAATCTCAAAGTTAGTAACTGATTTTGCACCGTGTCTGTTTGATGTTCCAATACAATCTGAACCTGTATCTCCACCACCAATTACGATAACATCTTTTCCTGTTGCCATTACCTGATCAGGAATTGACTCTCCGTATAAAACTTTAGTTTGTTGTGTTAAAAAATCCATTGCCTGAACAACGCCTTTGCTTTCGATTCCTTTCGTTGGCAAACTTCTTCTTTCGGTTGCTCCACCGCATAATACGATAGAATCAAAAGCATTTAGTTCTTCAACACTAAAGTTAACGCCAACATTTACGTTAGTTTTGAAAGTGATTCCTTCTGCTTCAAGGATTGCTACGCGTCTGTCGATAATTCCTTTTTCTAATTTGAAATTCGGAATTCCGTAACGCAATAAACCTCCAATAGCATTGTCTCTTTCAAAAACCGTAACCGTGTGACCGGCTCTGTTTAATTGTTGCGCAGCTGCCAAACCAGCAGGGCCAGAACCAATAACAGCAACCGTTTTTCCTGTTCTTGTTTTTGGAGTCTGAGGTTTGATCCATCCTTCTGCAAAACCTCTTTCAATAATATTTTTCTCGATATTTTCGATAGCAACAGGCTCTTTGATTATTCCTAGTACACATGATTTCTCACATGGAGCAGGGCATAAGCGACCTGTAAATTCCGGAAAGTTATTAGTAGATTGTAAAATCTCCAATGCACCTTGCCACTCTTCCTGATGTACCATGTCGTTGAAATCAGGAATTAAATTTCCTAACGGACAAGCACTGTGGCAAAAAGGAATACCACAATCCATACATCTTGATCCTTGTTCTTTTTTCTTTTCTTCAGATAACGGAATAGTAAATTCGTTGTAGTTTGAAACACGTTCTGCTACTGCTACATTACTTTCGTCGGCTCTGCTATATTCTTTAAATCCGCCTATTTTACCCATGACATTTTTAATTAAAATAAAGGTTTAAAATTCCAATCTTTTAAAATTCCAATCCCGATAGCTATCGGGACTAAAATCTAAAATCTGAATTCTAAAATCATTTATCCAGCTATTAATTCTTCTATTTTTTTCTCTTCTGCAATTCGTTGTAATGCTTTTTTGTAATCTGTTGGCATTACTTTTACGAAATGTTTCTGCTCATTTTCCCAGTCTGCTAAAATTCTTTTTGCTAATGGACTGCTGGTGTACAATGAGTGGTTTTTGATTAGTCGTCTTAGTTTTGTAACGTCTTCTTCTTCCATCGGATCGAATGCAACCATTTCCATGTTACAAACTGTTGCATCAAATTTCTGATTTGGATCGTAAACATAAGCTACACCACCGCTCATACCAGCCGCGAAGTTTCTTCCTGTTTTTCCTAAAACTACTACTGTACCACCGGTCATGTACTCGCATCCGTGATCTCCAATTCCTTCAACAACAGCAGTTGCTCCAGAATTTCTCACACAAAAACGCTCACCGGCCATTCCATTAATATAAGCCTCTCCGGTAATAGCTCCGTAAAGGGCAACGTTTCCGATAATGATGTTTTCTTCAGGTTTGAAGGTTGCAGTAGGAGGGACTTTGATAATCAATTTTCCTCCCGAAAGTCCTTTTCCTAAATAATCATTACAGTTTCCGTGAATTTTAAACGACAATCCGTTTGTTGCAAAAGCACCAAAACTTTGTCCGGCAGAACCTTCAAAATCGACTAAAATAGTGTCTTCAGGTAAACCTTGTGCGCCATATATTTTTGAGATTTCATTACTCAAAATAGCACCTACAGAACGGTCTGTATTTTTAATTTTAAATGTAACTCTTGTTTTTTCTTTTCTATAGATAGACGGAATCGCTTCTTTAATGATATCAAAATCCAATACGTTTTCAAGTTGGTGATCCTGCTCAGTAGTATTGTGATTTGGAACCGTTTTCGCTTTTTCCGGTTTGTATAGAATAGATGATAAATCTAAACCATTGGCTTTGTAATGTTTGATCGCTTTGTTCACATTTAATTTTTGTGACTGACCCACCATTTCTTTTAAGGTTCTGAAACCTAATTGCGCCATGATTTCTCTTAATTCTTCAGCAATAAAATACATGAAGTTGATTACGTGCTCCGGAGTTCCTTTGAAATTTTTTCTCAATTCTGGATCCTGAGTGGCAATACCAACCGGACATGTATTTAAGTGACAAGCTCGCATCATTATACAGCCAGAAGCTACAAGCGGAGCAGTAGCAAAACCAAATTCTTCAGCTCCTAATAACGCAGCGATGGCTACGTCACGACCTGTTTTTAATTGTCCGTCACACTCCAAAACCACACGGCTTCTTAAATCGTTTAAGATTAAAGTCTGCTGCGCTTCCGCTAAACCAAGTTCCCACGGAATTCCAGTGTGTTGTAACGAAGTCAATGGTGCAGCACCAGTTCCTCCATCATAACCAGAAATCAGGATAACGTCAGCTTTTGCTTTGGCAACACCGGCAGCAATTGTTCCAACACCTACTTCCGAAACTAATTTTACGTTGACACGTGCTTCACGATTTGCATTTTTCAAATCATAAATCAATTGCGATAAATCCTCAATAGAATAAATATCGTGGTGAGGCGGAGGCGAAATCAAACCTACATAAGGTGTAGAGTTTCTCGTTTCGGCAATCCACGGCACTACTTTTTCTCCCGGAAGCTGACCACCTTCACCAGGTTTTGCTCCTTGAGCCATTTTAATCTGAATTTCTTTAGCGTTTGTCAAATAGTTGATCGAAACACCAAAACGTCCCGAAGCAACTTGTTTGATCGCACTGTTTCTTGAATCTCCGTTAATCTCTTTTTGGAAACGTTTTGGATCTTCTCCACCTTCTCCAGAATTACTTTTTCCGCCAATTCTGTTCATTGCAATTGCTAAATTCTCATGTGCTTCTCTACTGATAGATCCATAAGACATTGCACCTGTTTTGAATTTCTTTACAATTTCTGTCCAAGGTTCTACTTCATCAATAGAAATTGGATCCAGATTGTTGAATTCAAACATTCCCCTAATTGTCATTAAGTTAGAGCTTTGCTCGTTGACCATATTAGAGTATTCTTTATAACTTTCAGGACTGTTCAAACGAACGGCCTGTTGTAATTTAGCAATTGTAGTTGGGTTAAACATGTGTTTTTCTCCACCACGTCTCCATCTGTAAATTCCTCCAATTTCTAAAGGAAGTAGATTGGCTACTTTTGAATTTGGAAATGCTTTTTGGAAACGTTTTTTCACTTCTTTTTCCACTTCAATCAAACCAATTCCTTCGATTCTTGAAGGTGTGTAAGGGAAATATTTAGAAGTAAATGTTTTGTTTAAACCTAAAATCTCGAAAATCTGAGCCGCTCTGTACGAATGTAAAGTAGAGATTCCGATTTTGTTCATGATTTTAACGATTCCTTTCGCAATTGCTTTGTTGTAATTTACAATTGCATAATCAGCTTTTACACCTTTAATGAATCCTTGATTTACCTGATCGTGAATGATTTCGTTTACCATGTATGGATTGATCGCGCTTGCTCCGTATCCGAATAATAAAGCAAAATGATGCGGTTCACGAGGCTCTGCAGATTCGATTATGATGCCGAATTTTGAACGAACCTGTAAGATGTTCAAAGAGTGGTGAATGTAAGAACAAGCCAATAACATCGGGATTGGAGCCATTTGTTCGCTCACGCCTCTGTCAGACAAAATAATTACGTTGCAGCCTTCAGAAACAGCTTTAAAAGTTGCCTGAACACATTTTTCAAGTGCACGCTCTAGACCGTTAACTCCTTTTTCTATTTTATATAAAGTAGAAATGGTAGCCGATTTGAAATCTGCGTGATCAATGTTTCTTATTTTATCTAAATCCTCATTAGAAATAACCGGATTTTGGATTTTTAGTTTTTTACATTGTTTTGATTCAATTTCAAAAATATTGAAATCTCCACCAACCGCTAAACTGATATCGGTAATGATTTCTTCACGAATACCATCTAAAGGCGGATTGGTAACCTGAGCAAATAATTGTTTGAAATAGTTGTACAACAATTGAGGCTGGTCTGATAATACTGCCAAAGGCGTATCGTTACCCATAGAACTAATAGCTTCAGCTCCCTGACCTCCCATTGGGTTGATGATGGTTTTTAAATCTTCGATCGTATAACCAAATAATTTTTGTCTCGTTAAGAAATCTAATTTCTCAACCGGAGTTGGATTATTTGTGTACGGAACTTTAGATAAAGGCAATAAGTTTGCGTCTAACCATTCTTTATAAGGACGTTTTGTAACTATCGCTTTTTTAACTTCTTCGTCTTCGATAATACGACCTTCGTTCATATCTACCAGAAACATTTTTCCTGGCTCTAAACGACCGTGCTGAATTACATCTTCGGGATCGATATCCAATACACCAATTTCTGATGACATGATTACAAAACCGCTTTTTGTTAAGGTATAACGGGAAGGACGCAATCCGTTTCTGTCTAATAACGCGCCAATTACGTTACCATCTGTAAACGGAATAGAAGCAGGGCCATCCCAAGGTTCCATAATACAAGCGTTAAACTCGTAGAATGCTCTTTTTTCAGGAGACATGGTCTGGTGTTTTTCCCAGGCTTCTGGAACTACCATCATCATCGCTTCAGGCAATGAACGGCCAGTCATTAATAAAAGCTCTACCACCATATCCATAGAAGCAGAATCTGATTTTCCTTCTAAGATAATTGGGAATAATTTTTTGATGTCATCACCAAAAACTTTGCTTTGCATTAATTCTTCACGAGCGCGCATACGGCTTACGTTTCCACGAAGCGTATTAATTTCACCATTATGACACATGTATCTAAACGGCTGTGCTAAATCCCATGAAGGGAAAGTATTTGTAGAGAAACGTTGGTGCACTAGCGCCAAACGCGTTACCAAATCGGGATCTTTTAAGTCAACATAATAGCGGCTGATGTCTTCGGGCATCAATAAACCTTTATATATTATGGTAGTTGTCGATAAACTAGAGAAATAAAACATGTGGCTTTCAGAGGTTTTAGAGCCTCTAATAGCATGTTCAGCAATTTTTCTAGCTGCAAAAAGTTTTGCATTAAATTCTTGTTCTGTTAAATCCTGACCGTTTTTGCTAACAAAAACCTGTTTAACAGTTGGTTCTTTTTCTGCGGCAATCTGCCCTAAATTTTCTACTTCAACAGGTACATCTCTCCAGCCTAAGATCTTTAGATTTTGATCTTTAACTGTTGATTCAAAGGTGTTCATGCAAAATGATACCTGGTTTTTGCTTTTTGGTAAAAAAACCATTCCAACTGCATACTCACGCGTTTCAGGGATTTCAAAGTCACATACCTTTTTAAAAAAATCATGTGGGATATCAAATAAAATTCCGGCTCCATCACCAGTTCGTCCGTCAGAACTTACTGCACCACGATGTTCCAATTTTATTAAGATGTCCAATGCTTTGTGAATGATGTCATTAGATTTAATACCATTCAAATTACAAATAAATCCTGCACCACAATTGTCGTGTTCAAATTCAGGCAAATAAAGCCCTTGTTCTTTAACTCTCATTCTTGATATTTTTTCTACAAAAATAAAGATTTCGTTAAACATAATGTATTGAAAATGTCATTTGACTTACATTTTTATAGTAATATTAGAAAAAGGGTTCTTAAATGATAATAATTTTATTTAAACCATTGCTAAATGATAAAATCACAATATGTTTTAAATTATATTAGGAAAAATTGGCGCTTAGCTATTGAAACTATTGAGGTTTTTGTTAAATATCAAACGATATAGTGATTTTTAGTTAACAATTTGCACGCAATTGTTTAACGATTACTTTTCTTTGAAAAAGAATAACCCGCTTATATAAATTTGAGGTATTTTTTAATTGAAAAAGATTTTACTTTTAAGTTGAATTTTGCTATTTTTGTCGCACTTTTATTCTGAACTAAAATCAGAACCAGACAAATTCTATATTATGAACATACACGAATATCAAGGAAAAGAAATTTTAGCAAGTTACGGAGTACGCATTCAACGCGGAATTGTGGCTAACAATGCAGTTGAAGCTGTAGCTGCTGCAAAACAATTAACAGCCGAAACCGGAACAGGATGGCATGTGATTAAAGCACAAATTCACGCAGGTGGTCGTGGAAAAGGTGGTGGAGTTAAGTTGGCTAAAAATTTACAACAAGTTGAAGAAATTGCAGGACAAATTATCGGAATGCAATTAATTACACCTCAAACTTCTGCTGAGGGTAAAAAAGTAAACAAAGTTTTAGTTGCTGAAGATGTTTACTATCCTGGTGAAAGTGAAACTTCTGAATTTTATGTTTCTGTTTTATTGAATAGAGCTACAGGACGCAACATGATTATGTATTCTACTGAAGGTGGAATGGATATCGAAGAAGTTGCTGAGCACACACCACACTTAATCTTTACTGAAGAAGTTGATCCTTCTGTTGGATTACAAGGTTTTCAGGCTAGAAGAATTGCTTTTAACTTAGGTCTTTCCGGAAATGCTTTCAAAGAAATGGTTAAATTCATCGATTCATTATACAATGCTTACATTGGTTCTGATGCTTCTATGTTTGAAATCAACCCTGTTTTGAAAACATCTGATAATAAAATTATGGCTGTTGATGCTAAAGTAAATATCGACGATAATGCTTTATACAGACAACCAAAATATGCTGAAATGAGAGATATCCGTGAGGAGAACCCAATCGAAGTTGAAGCAAAAGAAGTAGGTTTGAACTATGTAGATCTTGATGGTACTGTAGGATGTATGGTAAACGGAGCTGGTCTTGCAATGGCAACTATGGACTTAATTAAATATGCTGGTTTTGAGCCTGCTAACTTCCTTGACGTTGGTGGAACTGCTGATGCAAAACGTGTTGAAACTGCTTTCCGTATTATCTTAAAAGATCCAAACGTTAAAGCGATTTTGATTAACATTTTTGGAGGAATCGTTCGTTGTGACCGTGTTGCTCAAGGTGTTGTTGATGCTTACAAAAACATGGGAGACGCTATCAATGTGCCAATCATCGTTCGTTTGCAAGGAACAAATGCTGAAATTGCAAAAGAATTAATTGACAACTCTGGTATGCCAATCTTATCTGCTGTTCAATTCCAGGAAGCTGCAGACCAAGTTAAAGCTGCATTATCTTAATCAATTAAGAAATCAATTATATAGAAAATCCCTTCGATATTCGGAGGGATTTTTTTTTGGAGTTATTTTAACGCAAAGAACCCAAGGCTTCGGGATGCGAATATAGCCCGCGGTTTCAACCGCGGGGACGTTCAGAGATATTGTATGATATGATATGATATGATATGCGTTACGTTGAATTCCCGCGGTTGAAACCGCGGGCTATATTAAAAATAGAATTTTTTTATAAACTCAAAGTTCGCAGAGTTTTAAGAGAGCTTTGCGAACTTTGAGTTTGTATTTACAATCCTAAATTAAATTTTTAACACGCTTTGCGGTTAAACAATCAAGTTTATTTCAATACAGTCGATAATTCAACAAGTTCAAAAGTAGGGTCGTGTGATATAAATTCTCTGATCAATACCGCATGACCGGAACCTACTAAAACCATTATCTTATCATCTGTACTTTCAGTTAATTTTTGAATAAAAGAATACATATATAAGTTTCTTTTGTACCAATTTGCTACTAAAGATTGTCCAGAAAAATCATCTGTATTTCCGGCTCTGTTTGCTATTTCTAAATACCATTGTATATTTTCATCTTCGATTTGCTTTTTATTGTAATATAACATCATCTCTTGTAACGAACTTTTAGTAATTTTTTCATTATGATTTTTTTCGAATTTTGCTATGGAAACTTTACTTCTCTCCATTAAATCCTTCTGGTTTGCTTTTTCCATTGCCATCATTAAACTGTCATATGGAAAAGAAGTATAATAATTCATTCCATATAATTTTTTGTGATTCAGTTTTTTAGCAGTGCGAAGTGCCAGTTGTGTTATTTCGTTTTTATTATTTTTAAAAAGACTGTCTGTGTTTTTATTGTAAAACTTGTCTAAGTCGGCTTGTTTGCTAAATTCCCACTCCACAAATATTTTATCAGGACCAAATTTTTTGATTTTGTCACTCATTATTTCGAGTTCCTTTTGGCTCTTATCAGACATGATGTTGAAATCATTTATCTGAGCAACGTCAAGACCTGGATTTGCATAATGAAAAGTTCCAATCAACAGAATTTGCTTTTTCTTAATTTGAGCAGATGTCATGTTAAATGTAATAAGAACTAATAATAGAATGATTTTTTGCATGATTTTTTGTTTTTAGATTCATGTCAAATGTATGTAGTCTTTTGAACTCTATTTTTTGTTTTTGATGAACGTGGGATTTCGTTTTATAAACACATTAAAATTATTGTGTAATAATTTCGTATAACGTTTTTGATAGTTCATCCCTAAAAAAAGTATCTTTTAAATAAATATAATTTTGTATTTAAGGCTTAATTGTATTTTTGAGTTAATTATCAAAACTATGAAATCAAAAATCCCTTTTTACTATCATATTGTCTTTTTTCTTTTATTATTTTTAACTTATATTTTCTGGGATATCGGGCTAAATAACAGAGAAATAAAAATTGTATTGAAAGCTATTTATTTAGGTATTACTCCAGCTTATTTATTGGCCATTTTTATTATCTACATTCTCAATTTTTATTTCTTTTGTAATTGTTTTTTAAACAAAAAGAAATTACTCTTTTATATTCTGACAATTCCAGTTTCGTTATTACTTTTTACGGCTGTTCGTTATTTTTTGGAAGAAGTTATTATGTATAATATTACTGGAATACACAACTACTATGAACAAGCCAGAGAGATTACCTATTATATAAAAGATAATTTTTTCTACGGATTGCCGTCTCTAATTTTAAGCGCATTGACTTTTTTGTTTTGGCAGTTTCAAACTACACAACATGAAAATCAGGAATTGCTTTTGGAAAATAAAAAAGCCGAATTTCAAATGCTGAAAGCGCAGGTTAGTCCGCATTTTTTGTTTAATACATTGAATTCTTTTTATAGTCAGCTCATTTTAAAAGAGGATGAAATGGCGGTAGATGTTTTGGTTCTTTCCGATTTGCTCCGTTATGTCATTACAGAAACAGACAAAGATGAAGCGGTGCTTTCAAAAGAAATTCAATTTATACAAAATTATATTCATTTGCAGAAAAAACGATTTGAAGATCAGTTGTTTTTGGATTTTACTATTGAAGGAAATTATTCGGATGAAAAGATTCTTTCGTCGGCATTAATTCATTTTGTAGAGAATGTCTTTAAGCATGGAATATTTAATAATGAAGAAGAAAAAGCAGTTATTTCAATTCGTATAAAAAATGGTTTTTTAGAAATATCAACTTTTAATTATAATGTTGGAGGTGAAAATTATTCTTCAACCGGAATTGGTTTTGTGAACCTGACAAAAAGGTTGGAGTACACTTATAAAGATCAATTTATACTTCAAAAAACAGAAGAAAACAATACCTTTAAAACCTACTTAAAAATACCGCTAAAAAAATAATTTATGGCTTTAAAATGTATTATTGTTGATGATGAACCGCCAGCAACGCGGATACTCGAAAACTATATTGGAAAAGTAAATTTCTTAGAAAAAGCAGCTGTTTTTAATGATTCGTTAAAAGCATTGGAATTTTTAATTACACAAACGGTTGATGTAATTTTTTTAGATATTCAAATGCCTCAATTGACTGGTTTGCAGATTTCTAGAATCATTTCAAAAGATATAAAAGTTATTTTTACAACGGCATATCCAGATTTTGCCTTAGAAGGATTTGAGTTAAATGCAGTTGATTATTTATTAAAACCAATTTCATTTGAACGCTTTTACAAGGCTGTATCAAGATTGAATTCTGAGCCCAAAATCGTTGTTTCAGCTCAGAATGACGTGCCTGATTTTTTATTCATTAAAACCGATGGAAAAAATAAATTTCAGAAGATTTTCCTGAGCGATATTTTGTATGTAGAAAGTCTTCAGAATTATGTTCGTATTAACACCAAACAACAGCAGATTATTACCCATTCATCCTTAAAAAATGTGATTGAGTCATTGCCTTCAGCAGATTTTATTCAGATACATAAATCATATGTTGTTTCTTTGAAACATATTGAGTCAACAGATAATTTTTCTGTGTTTGTAAATGAAAAAGAATTGCCAATTGGAGCTACTTTTAAAGATTCTTTCTTTGAAAAAATAGATGAAAATAAAATTTGATCTTTTTGATTTGACAGCAGAGAATGCAAAAATTTTTTACCGATTAATGTGAAAAAATGTATCCCGAAGCCTCGGGATACAAAGCTTTATGGAATTTTCGAATATAGCCAGCAGTTTCAACCACGATACACAATGTATATATTCAACGCATTTCTCAACGTTCCCCCGGTTGAAACCGCGGGCTATATTTGAAGATAGGATGTAGTTATAATCTCTTTAAATGCAAAAGTTCGCAACGCTTAAATATAGCCTTGAGAACTTTGCATAAATTTTAACGCCCTTTGCGGTTAAATAGCGTATGAAATTAATTATTTCTTATTCTTACCGTTTTTGTAAACCACTTTTTCCACTACTTGAATCTTAGGTGTAGCTGGTTTTTTCTTAAAAGGTTTTTTAGCAGCAGGCCCGGTTTTAGAAGGTGCTTTATCGCCTCTTCCTTTTTCAGCATCTTTTGCACTTGCTTTAAATTCAGGTCTTTCTTTTGTACTGTCTTTCTTTGGGATTTCTGCTTTATGTTTTGCTAAAACATCATTTGGATTTTTAGGATTTTCTTTTGTTCCTCTCAAATGAATTACCAGTCCATTCAGGAAATTACGTAAAACCTGATCGCCACATTCCATGTAATTTTCATGATCTTCTGCTCTGAAAAAAGCGCCTAATTCTGATTTTGAAATTCTAAAATCTACCAATTCTAAAATTTCAACTATTTGGTCATCACGGAGCATTAAAGCCACGCGAAGTTTTTTTAAGATATCGTTGTTCGTCATCGTTTAATTTTTTACAAAGGTACATTATTTTCTAAGGAATGTCAGAACAAAATTATGCCCGTTCCCGTTCTGTCAGGGTAAAATGTCTTTCCGTTTTTAATTGTTACGCCGCTGGCAATATCTTCTGCCAATAATAAAGGTCCGTCCATATCGACATAATCTAATTCTGGTAATAAATGGGCTATTGAAGAAATTCCAACAGTAGATTCTGTCATACATCCTACCATTGTTTTTAAACCCAGTTTTTTAGCCTCAGCAATCATTCTTCTGCCGGGCGTGATGCCGCCACATTTCATTAATTTAATATTTACTCCATGAAAATGATCGTAACATTTGGCAACATCACTTTCGGTAATACAGCTTTCATCAGCTACAATGGGTAAAACTGAGTTTTTAAAAACCTCCCGCTGACCTTCCCAATCATTTGCATTTAAGGGCTGTTCGATAAATTCCACATTCAGATTTTTTAGAATTTCAGCATTTGATAAAGTTTCTTCAACCGTCCATGCACAATTGGCGTCGACTCTAAAAATAGCATCGCTATGTTTTCGTAATTCGGTTACAATCGCAATATCTTCCGGGGTTCCAAGTTTTATTTTATAAATCGGCCACGGCAGTTCTTTCATTTTAGCAATCATATTTTCGATACTTCCAATACCAATTGTATAATTCGTTAACGGATTATGAGTTATGTCATAATTCCATAGCTCATATAGTTTTTTGCCTTTTTTGCGCGCATACAAATCATTATAAGCGTTATCCAAAGCGCATAAAGCAAATGGATTGTTTTGTAAAAAAGGATTTAATTTTAGCCAGAATTCCTCCGGAGTTTCATTCGAAATATTTTCTATAATATTACGAATCAGTTCAATATCGTTTTGTATGATATCAATCGTAATATTATAATACGGATTTGAAGTTGCCTCGCCAAAACCGGAAAAACCATCTTCTTGTAGCTCGATAATAACCGAAGGCTGAAAATCAATTGATTTTCTTGAAATCCTAAAAGTGTGTTTCAGTTTAAGATCGTAAGCCCTTACTGTTAATTTCATATTATAAAATTATTTTTAATAACCAAGCCATAGTATTGCTTTTGCAAACCCATCACGCCAGAGTTTTTCATTATGCTGGCCGTTTTTTACAACTTTAGTTTTGGTAAGATGAAGACAATAGCAGCGTTTAGTGTCTAGTAAATGCTCCATTTTGGTCATATCTTTTACCATGTTTTCATCTTCATTATCGCCACATAAAAAATATATTTTTGTTTTAATTTTTTGGGTTTTTTCAGTAAAAGTGAAAATTTCTTTTGAAAACCAAAATGAAGGAGAAAAAACGCCCGCTTTACCAAAAACTTCCGGGTATTTTCAGCAGCATAATAAGATACCAGGCCACCCAGCGAACTTCCCATAATTATAGTGTTTTTGGGTTTTGTTTTGGTTCTATAGTTTTTGTCAATATAGGGTTTTAAAGTTTTTACAATAAAATCAACATAATTATCAGCATTTCCACCACCATATTTTTCGTTTTTATAAGGTGTTAATTCTTCTATGCGTTTTTCGTTTCCATGCTCAATTCCCACTACAATCACCTGAGCTTTTAAACTATCCAGTTTTTCATCAACATTCCATTCACCAACAAAAGAAGTTTTTGCATCAAATAGATTTTGCGCATCATGCATGTAGATTACACTAAATTTCTTTTTTACTGCTGTTGCATAACCTTCAGGAAGATAAATCCAGATTTTTTTTGTGGTTTTGAGCTGAGGTGCCTCGATAGTAAAAGTCGATACATTTTTTGAAGCTGTGCTTTGAGCATTCCCGGATATCATCCAAAAGAATATAAAAATGAAGAAACCTCGAATCATTAGTTTTGTGTTTATACTTAAAAACAATATTTTAGCTAAAAATACAAATTTGATGAATACGCAAATAGAAAAGAAAAGTTTACTTTTAGAAATGATCGCTTTTTCTACAATCGATGGAAATCTGCATAAACGTGAGCATGAATTTCTATGGATTGTGGCACAGGAATTAAAAATAGACCGTACTGAGTTTAATGATTTATTTCATCAGGAAATAAAACCATTAGTTATAAGATCAGAGTTTCAGCGTATTCAGCAGTTTTACAGACTGGCTTTAATTATGCATTGTGACGGCATTTTGCATGAAAAAGAGGCCAAAGCCATTCAGCAAATTGCAATCGAAATGGGACTGAATCCAAATGCAACAAAAAGAATTCTGGATTTAATGAAAAAAGCACCAAACGCGATAATTGATCCTAAACTTTTGCTAAAGGTATTTCAGGAACAACACAATTAAGCTAATTGTTCCTGTAGTTTTTTAATATCATCACGTAATTTAGCAGCTTGTAAAAAGTCAAGTTCTTTTGCCGCTTTTTCCATAGATTTACGCTTTTCACGAATCATTTTCTCCAAATCAGCTTTAGACATATAAGCCGTTTCCGGTTCTGCAGCAGCAGTCAGTGTATGGCCTAATTCATATTCTACTAATGGATTTTTAGTAAAAGCACTTTCGATTTTTTTATTCAATGCCTGAGGTACAATATTGTTGGCCGTATTAAAGTTAATTTGCTTTGTTCTTCTGTATTCGGTTTCGTCAATTGTTTTCTGCATACTGGCCGTAATTTTATCAGCATACAAAATGGCTTTACCGTTTAAGTTTCTTGCGGCACGACCAATGGTTTGGGTCAAAGACCTGTGATTACGAAGAAACCCTTCCTTGTCCGCATCAAGAATCGCTACAAGAGAAACTTCGGGCAAGTCAAGCCCTTCACGAAGAAGGTTTACCCCAATAAGAACATCAAAAATACCTTTTCTTAAATCCTGCATAATTTCGATACGCTCCAAAGTATCTACCTCAGAGTGAATATAACGACAGCGAACATTAACTTTAGTTAGGTATTTTGCCAATTCCTCGGCCATTCTTTTGGTCAAGGTTGTAACTAAAACCCTTTCGTCTAATTCGCAGCGTACCTGAATTTCTTCGATTAAATCATCAATCTGATTTAAACTCGGGCGAACTTCTATTGTTGGGTCTAATAATCCTGTTGGACGAATAATCTGTTCTACATATATACCGTCAGATTTTTGCAATTCATAATCTGCAGGGGTTGCAGATACATAAATCACCTGATTTTGTAATGCCTCAAATTCCTCAAACTTCAACGGACGGTTATCCATCGCTGCCGGAAGTCTGAAACCATATTCTACCAAATTTTCTTTACGGCTTCTGTCTCCGCCGTACATGGCATGAACCTGAGAAACCGTTACGTGACTCTCATCAACAACCATTAGATAATCGTTTGGAAAATAATCTAATAAACAGAAAGGTCTTGTGCCGGCTTGTCGCCCGTCGAGATAACGCGAATAATTTTCAATTCCTGAGCAATAACCTAATTCCCTAATCATTTCAAGATCAAAATTAGTTCGTTCCTCCAAACGTTTTGCTTCGAGGTGTTTGCCTATTTCCTTAAAATAATCTACTTGTTTGACCAAATCCTGCTGAATTTCCCAAATTGCACCCTGAAGAACTTCGGGAGAAGTCACAAACATATTGGCCGGATAAATCGTCAGTCTTTTAAATTTCTCGATGACTTGCGATGTCTTGGCATCAAATGATTCTATTTCCTCAATTTCATCTCCAAAGAAGTGTATTCTAAATGCGTCATCGGCATAACTTGGATACACTTCTACCGTGTCGCCTTTAATTCTAAAAGTTCCAGGGTTAAAATCAGCTTCTGTTCTGGCATATAAACTCTGTACCAGACTATGCAATAATTTTGTTCTCGAAATTACCTGATCTCTTGTAATTTCGATTACGTTTTTCTTAAACTCAACCGGGTTACCTATACCATACAAACAAGAAACCGACGCTACAACCAAAACATCACGACGCCCGGAAAGGAGCGAAGAAGTGGTGCTTAAACGCATTTTTTCAAGTTCTTCGTTGATAGATAAATCTTTTTCAATAAAAACGCCCGTAACAGGCATAAAAGCTTCCGGCTGATAATAATCGTAATATGAAACGAAATATTCTACAGCGTTATTCGGAAAAAACTGTTTGAACTCCGAATACAATTGTGCTGCCAAAGTTTTGTTGTGTGCCAAAACCAGTGTTGGTCTTTGCACTTCCTGAATAACATTGGCAACAGTAAAAGTTTTACCGGAACCTGTAACTCCCAGTAAGGTTTGGTATTTTTCTCCATCAACGACACCTTGTGCCAATTTCTGGATTGCCTGAGGCTGATCACCTTTTGGGCTATATTCTGAAAAAACTTCGAATTTCATTTTGAGTGGCTGAAAATTAAGTTTTGTAAAGATACAAACTTTGAATTCTTATAAGAAATCATCATTCTAAAAAGTCTATCATGGCTTTATTGGTTATTTTAGACTGATCGATGCTTAAGAAATGTCCGGCATCTTTTATGATTTTGGTTTTGCTGTTTACCAGATATTTTTGCGCTCTTTCAACACTGTCTTCACCGTTAATCACATCATGATCACCAATCAGGACCAAAACAGGATTTTGAATTGATTTTAATTCGTCGTCTGAGAATGGATGCATTTTAAGCATGCTTGAATTTGATTTTGCGTATTTATTGGCAAGATAAAATTGCCTTTTGTAAGCTGGATTTATTTTTTCAGGATGTGTGGAGAAAGTGTTTAACGTCTTTCCGAATTTTTTTTCGCTCGGAAAAAGCTTGAGCATCAAGGCTGAAGATGTTTTTCCTATTTTGTCAATAAATTTGAAAGTCTGCGCCGGACTTAATAAAACTATTTTGTCAATAGAATTTTGTTTTTGAGTTGCTAACAAAGTTGCGATCCATCCGCCACGTGAAGCTCCAACAATATCAAATTTCCTTAATTTATAATGACTGAAAATCTCGTTGTACCAAATCACAATTTCTTCTAAGGAAAGAGGCTTATCTTTTAAAACAGATTTGTTTGGCTCCATTAAAAAATCGATGGCATAAATACGGTGCGTTTTGGCCAAAGCCTTAATGTTTGGATACCACATTGTAGAACTGGCATCCATTCCGTGGAGTAAAACTAAATCTTTGCCATTTTTTGGTCCTGCAATTATAATATGTGCTGTTCCGTAAGAGGTTTTAATATCTTCTTCCGTATACGGAATGTCCCAAAGTTTGAGCGCTTTATTGTAGGAGGCTGAATAAGAATCTTTTTCTTTTTTGGTTTTAAAGCTGTAATCTTCAAATTTCGTTTTTGTGGAAGAACATCCTATAAAAAGAAATAAGATGGCAATTTGTAGTGATTTTTTAAGCATGGTAGTGAATTAGATACACTAAAATTACTTGAAAATAAATTTAAATAAGTAATACAATTATGTTTTAAACTATCATAATTATAATGTTGTTTAAATAAATTTTTTAAGACAACTTCCACTTTTCGACTTCAGAAAGTATTTCTGATTGCGAATAAAAATTATTGGGAACAATATCTTCTTCAGGTAATTCTGTAAGGTCATGATTGTTTTCCAAAGTTGTTTTTCTGCTGTCAACAATTGTTTTTAGAGCAGATAAAAAAGCAGTATCATCAATTTGACTGATTTCAGAAATCAACGTGTTTTTTAGTTCAAGGCTGTCCATATAGATGTGTTTTTATCTCTAAGTTACAAAACTATATGTTATAAATTGCTTTCAAAAGCTTAAATTTTCCAGCTCAACTGTTCTTTTTCGATTAAAAAACTCCACGCTACAATACGACTATTTTTCTGACCTTGCGACATTTCGATTGTTTGTACAGAAATGGCGTTCACCTTTTTTAAAATTTTATAAATAGAAGAGAGATTTTCCTTTTTAGAAACCAAAGTTGTAAACCACAAACATTGCGAAGCATATTTAGCACTTTCGTAAATCATTTGAGTTACAAAACCAATTTCGCCGCCATTGCACCATAATTCAGCATTTTGGCCTCCAAAATTTAGAACAGGATTAGAAGTTTTCTTTTCCTTCGGATTTAAATTAGAAACTTTTCTAACAGTACTTTTATTTGCTTCTTCTGCAGAAGCATGAAATGGGGGATTACACATTGTAAAAGTAAAACGATCTTCGGGCGTAATGATATTTTTGAAAATAAAACGCGATTCGGTTTGTTGTTGTAAACTTATAACCTCAATTAGTTTTGGATTGGCTTCTATAATTTTACTGCAATTCTGGATTGCCATTTTGTCAATATCTGTACCCACAAAACCCCAATTGTAAATACTATATCCTAATATCGGATAGATTAGATTTGCACCCGTTCCGATATCTAAACCTAAAACAGAATTTCCTGTAGGTATAGTTCCATTATTGGTTTGGGCTAATAAATCGGCTAAATAATGTATATAATCTGCGCGGCCGGGAATTGGCGGACAAAGAAAATTTTTAGGAATATTCCAAAATTCAAGATCATAATACGTTTGCAGTAAAGCTTTATTCAATGTTTTTACCGCAATCGGATTGCTAAAGTCAATAGTTTCAATTCCGTGTTTGTTGATGGAAACAAAAGCTTTCAATTCAGAACAATTCGAAATCAGTTTTTTGAAATCATATTGCGAACGATGGAGATTTCTTGGATGTAAATTGTCTTTTTGTGAATTGTTTTCTGCTTTCATTTTTCTTGATTTCTGTGCAAAGATAGGGATTCCTTTTTGGATACTTAGAATTTCACCCCGATGGGGCTTTTGTCAAATGTGTAATTGATGGATTTCTATAAATATTTCATCCCGATGGGATTCTTTTTGCGGTTTAAAAGCTCCAGCGGAGCGTAATATTTATAGCTAAATTAGTTTTGCGCTATCAATAAAGCTCCATAGGAGCGATATTTAGTAATATTTCAGAATTTATCCTCTGAGATTCTTTTTAGTCGAAACATTCCATCAAAAGAAGATCACCTTCAAGATGTGTAATCGTCACAATACCGTCTTTTTCAACAGAATTACTGCTTCCGGTTCTGTATCCCATTGTAAGTGTATCATCGTTTAATTCGTATTTTAAATTATTTGAAAAAATACCATTTACAACACCAATTGGAATAAGAGAAATTGGCGTTTTTGCGGTGTACCATTTCTCAAATTTATTAGGTAATAAAAATATTTTGGAGTGATCGTCCAGGATTACAATTTTAAGCAAATTGCGATAGCGCACAATATTGGTAAGGTTAGTAATAGTGTGATCGGCGCGTTTTCCTGTAGCCCAAACAACATTTGCGGCAGGAATTTGTCTTTGTATTAGATAATCAAAAGCCTTTTCTAAATCGGTTTTGTTTTGATCCGGTGCATATACAATTTCGATAGGATATTGTGACGTTCTGTAAATTTCGGGATCAAAACCGTGATCGAAATCTCCCAGAAGAACATCGACTTTAATACCTAATTCAAGAACTCTTTCTATGGCAGAATCGAGTACCACTACCAATGGAGACCATTCTAATAATTGCCCCAGTAACTCTGGGTCACAAGCTGCTCCGTTTGCAATGATTAAGGCAGGTTCCTGGTCGTCGCGAACAATATGGTGTGATGACATTTTTATTTTAGATTTTAGATTGCTGATTTCAAACTTAGTACCTCAGTCTCTTAGAAACTTAGATCCTTTCTTTAAACCAATCTTCTGTGATAATTAATTTGACCTAAATGATAGCCGAGATGTACAGAAAGATGAACCAGAAAAAATTCTGTTGTCATTTCTTTTTCAAAAACAACCAACGGATAAATTGATTGTAAATCGGCTTCAGTCAAACGATCAAGAGCATTATTTACAACCACGATAGTGTCTTCTATTTTCATTATTAATTCGGTTCTTGGAACATTTTTTAATGAAAATTCTAATTCGCGATTTCTGATGTAACCCGTTTTTCCTATCTCGGCACCGATAAAGTTATTAATATTACCAATTAAATGAAGGCAAAGATTTCCTGCCGAGTTTGAAATATTTTTGTCTATTACCCAAATTTTAGATTCATCCTGATACAATTCTATTTCTAATTTGAGTTTATTAAGATCACGGGTAAAAAGCGATTTTAGTGTTTCTGTTAGCATAGTTCTATAATTTAGTTTTTATCGGAATCCAGATTTCTTCTTCAGAATCCGGATCGTTTTTTTTGTACTTGTCGCCCATTATGGCAAAATGTGGACGGTCATCAACAGTATATTCTGAGTTTGGCAGCCATTCTACAAATATACTATGATAGGTTTTATAAGCATCACTCTGGTCACCTTTATGAACAAAAACAGCGTATAATTTTGGAGGAATTATTAAGCTCTCCATTTCGGCAGGAATTTCGTTAAAATCTGAGACTTCAACGGCTGCCCATTTTTCGAAAGGTTGTTTTGGATCAAATTCATTAAAATGTCCCGGAGTGAAAACTTCTAAGGAATATAAATCAGAACCAATTTGGTTTTTTATTTCTTTGCGTCTAGGCATAAATGAGGACCATAATCCAAATGTTTTATTTTCAAGAAATGACATTGTAATATGTTTTCCAATAAGTTTTTTTTCTGTAGCAATTTCAATTCTGGCTTCCATCTATAAGTTTATTCAATAGTATATTTTCTTGTATCTATTTCGCTTAGCGAAAAATAGCCCAAAGGATAATTCGCTTTGTCTGTTGTATTTATAATATTTCCTTTTACAGTGGCCGGCGGTGACTGAAACGGACCGCCAACATTGCTCCCTGCAATACTGACAAGGATGTTCATATAATTATAATATTGTTTTGAGATCCCAATATGAGTAATTTCAATTTCATCTCCGGCTTTTAGCTCGTCATCATCTGAAATACTGAAAAATTCATTTCCCTGAAAAAATTTGTCTTCATCAACATAAAAGGTAGACGCTACCTTATTAGAATAAACATATCTATATAAATAATAATTGGTTTCATCAGCCGGATCATTATAAAACGCTTTGATCTCAATATCTTTTCCCGTAAAACCACCTTCATTGTTTTGCTCAATTCTGGTTATAGGCGCAACAGCTTTCATGGTTTCTTTTGCCGTATACGTATATCCGTTTGCTACAATGGTCAGTGTATATTCTTCATTAAGTACCGGTTTAAAATTGGTACAGATATAACGCCCACTTTTAGGAACTTCAATAAAATTAAATTGTTGATTCTCACTGTTCTTTATAAAAACAGCTGCTCCCGAAACTACCGGAATCTGATCTTCAAAATATCCTGTTGTCGTCGTTAATCTAATAACCTGTTGCGCACCGTTGGTTGCTTTTTTCCAATTGATTGCAGCTTCAATAACCAATTTTGGCGGTGCTGTATCGAGATCAACATCAACAACCTCTTCACAACTTGTAAAGAAGAGTGAAATCAAAAAAACAGTTAATAAAATTACTTTTTTCATATTGTATTATTTCTTGAAGAAATTAATTTCCTAAAATTTAAAATTATAACTCACAGCAGGGACAATTCCAAAAATCGATGTCTTTACAGCTTCATTTACGCCAGTATCAACATTTTGTCGAAAATTTATAGAAGCGGCATTTTTTCGGTTATACAGATTGTAAATACTAAAAACCCATTCACCTTTCCAGTTCCTGTCTTTGTTTTTTCTCGGCGTCAGGGTTGCCGAAATATCCAGGTGATGATAAGCCGGTAAACGGTTTTCATTTCTCAATCCATAGTTTGGTACTGTTATTCCTAAATATTCATATTGACTGTTGGGATACGTGACAGGCTGCCCGGACTGCAAAGCGAAGTTTGCCCCAAAAGACCATTTTTCATTGAGATTGTAAGCAGATGTTATGGCCAGATTATGTGTTTTATCATAAGCAGAATTGTACCATTGACCGTTATTGATTCCGATTTCGTCAGGAGTTCTTCCTGGTGTCTGTTGTTCTGATTTTGATATGGTGTATGAAATCCATCCGTTGAATTTGCCTTCATTTTTTTTGACCATAATTTCCAGACCGTAACTTCTCATACGCCCATTTAAGATAACCTGTTCAATGGCCTCATTTGCAATAAGGTCAGCACCATCAATATAATCTAAACGATTCTGGACTTTTTTAAAATACGTTTCGGCTTCAAGAGTATAGGCACCTCCATTGATGTTTCTAAAATAACCCAGAGCAACCTGATCTGCAATTTGTGGCTTTACGTAATTGTCACTTGGCATCCAGACATCCAGTGGAGTAGGAGATGAGGTATTTGAAATCAATTGAAGATATTGCGCCATTCTGTTATAACTGACCTTTATTGCTTCTTCATCATTTAACTGATAAGAAAGAGCAAGTCGGGGTTCAAGATTATTATAACTCTGAATCACTTTGTTTCTGCCATAATATTTAGTTGAAGATGGTGTTCCTTTTTCGTAAATCTGTAAATCAGAATTGAAAACAACGGGATTATTATTATCATAAAAATTAATAGTAGACTCTCCCAAGCGATAGAATAAACTATAACGCAATCCGTAAGCAACTGTTAGTTTTTGAGTGATCTGGTTTTCTGCATCAATGTATACAGAAGGCTCAAAAGCATATTTTTTATCTAACTGATCGGGATTTATGCCAGACACATCACTGCTTGGTTTGATTGTTCCGGGATTGAATTCATAGTAAATTCCGTTTAAGCCATAATTTAATTTGAATTTATCTGAGATATAATTCTTGAAATCGTATTTTATGTTGTAGTTCCTGATTCCTGAATCCCATTTAAAACCTACAAAATCCAAATCAAGTCCGTAATAATAATCGCTGTAAATAAGGGATAAATTCGAAAATAATTTATCTGAGAACAAATGATTCCAACGAAGGTTCAAAGTTGCATTTCCGTAAATATTAGTAAAACTTTTGTTCAGGCTAAAAACATCACGACCAAAATAACCTGATAAATACAAACTGTTATTGTCATTTAGTTTATAGCTCAATTTAGTATTCAGATCATAAAAATAAGCCGAATTGTCTTTTTGGTCTTCAGATAATTTTAAAAATAAATGTGCATAAGAAGCCCTTCCTCCGATAAGAAAAGAACCTTTGTCTTTTACCAAAGGACCTTCGGCAAGAATTCGGCTTGAAATTAAACCGATTCCACCATTTACATGAAAATCTTTGCTGCTCCCGTCTTTTTGATAAATATCCAGAACAGAAGAAGCTCTTCCTCCATATCGTGCAGGAATTCCTCCTTTATAGAGTTTTAAATCTTTGATGGCATCCGGATTAAAAACCGAAAAGAAACCAAAAACATGCGAAGAATTAAATATAGTAGCTTCGTCCAGCAAAATTAAATTCTGATCTGCACCGCCACCGCGAACATTAAACCCAGAAGCACCTTCTCCCGCATTGGTAACACCAGGCAGTAATAAAATAGATTTTAAAACATCTACTTCTCCCAGAACAACCGGCATTTTTTTGATTGTGGCTATCGAAAGTTTATTGGTGCTCATTTCAGGAGATTTAGTATTGATCCTACCTTTATTATCGGTAATCACAACTTCCTGAAGTTCTTCGCCCCCTTCGCTAAGCGCAAAATTATTTTTGGTATTTTGATTTAAATTGATTGTTTTCTGAATAGTCTGATACCCAACATAACTTATTTCGATTTGGTGTTCACCACCTGGAATTGTCAATGAATAAAAACCATATTCATTAGTAGTAGTTCCAATTTTTAAGGCAGGAATATAAAGGTTTACACCAATTAAGGTTTCATTGTTTTTTGAATCACTAATAATTCCGCTTAAAGTGAATTTTTCCTGAGAAAATGAAGTTAAAGTCGTTAAAATAAGAAGAATAAAAAAACTAATCTTTTTTGTAATCATTGTTCTCAGTTTTTGATTTACATAGTTAACAATTCTTATTAAAAATCATTACCTCAAAATTGTTAAATATGAGTTAAGAAAAAAAAGACAACCGTTTAGAGTTGTCTTTTTTATATGAAATAGTAAAACTATATGTTATTTGATTTCAGCAAGAATCGCATTAAAAGTCGCACTAGGACGCATTGCTTTGCTTACTAACTCAGGAGTTGGCTGGTAATAACCGCCCAAAGTTTGTGGTTTTCCCTGCGCACCAATTAGTTCAGCATCGATTTTTGCTTCATTAGCTTCAAATTGAGCAGCAATTGGAGTGAAGATCGCTTTTAATTCAGCATCTTTATTTTGAGCAGCCAAAGCCTGAGCCCAATAAAAAGCTAAATAAAAGTGAGAACCACGATTATCAATCTGTCCAACTTTACGGGCAGGAGATTTATCGTTTGCTAAGAATTTATCATTTGCCTGATCCAAAGTTTCAGACAAAACAATAGCTTTAGAATTGTTTAAAGTTTGTCCTAAGTGTTCTAAAGAAGCACCAAGAGCCAAAAATTCTCCTAATGAATCCCAACGCAAATATCCTTCTTCTGTAAATTGCTCAACGTGTTTTGGAGCAGAACCTCCCGCACCAGTTTCAAACAATCCGCCACCATTCATAAGAGGAACGATAGACAACATTTTTGCAGAAGTTCCTAATTCTAAAATTGGGAATAAATCTGTTAAGTAATCACGAAGCACGTTTCCTGTTACAGAAATAGTATCCAAACCTTTGATGATTCTGTCTAAAGTAAATTCTGTAGCAGCAACCGGGTTTAAAATACGGATATCCAAGTTTGTAGTATCGTAGTCTTTAAGGTATTTCTGAACTTTTAAGATCAATTCTCTATCGTGCGCTCTATTCTCATCTAACCAGAAAACAGCAGGAGTGCTAGATAAACGAGCTCTGTTTACAGCCAGTTTAACCCAGTCCTGAATAGGAGCATCTTTTGCCTGACACATTCTGAAAATATCGTTTGTTTCAACGTTTTGCTCCATCAAAACATTTCCTTTATTGTCAACAACACGAACAACTCCGTCTCCATTCATTTGGAAAGTTTTGTCATGAGATCCGTATTCTTCTGCTTTTTGAGCCATTAATCCAACGTTTGGAACACTTCCCATTGTTTTTGGATCAAAAGCACCATGTTTTTTACAGAAATCGATAGTAGCAGTATAAATTCCGGCATAAGAACGGTCCGGGATAACAGCGATTGTATCTTGTTGTTTTCCTTCTTTATTGTACATCTGTCCAGAAGTACGAATCATTGCCGGCATAGAAGCATCAACAATAACATCAGATGGAACGTGTAAGTTGGTGATTCCTTTATCAGAATTAACCATTGCCAAAGCTGGTCCGTTTTCGATAGCTTTAGTAATGTCAGCTTCAACTTCTGCCTGTTCAGGTCTTCCTGCAATTTTTGCATAGATATCACCCAAACCATTTCTTGTATCAATATTTAATTCATTAAATAAAGTTTCATATTTTTTGAAAAGATCAGCAAAATATACTTCAACGATAGCGCCAAAGATAATCGGGTCCGAAACTTTCATCATAGTCGCTTTTAAATGCACAGAAAGAAGAACACCTTCTTTTTTAGCATTAGCAATTGCTTCAGCAGCAAATTCTTTTAATTTTTTTACACTCAAAACAGAGCTGTCAATGATTTCACCAGCTTTAAGCGGAGTACTTGCTTTAAGAACAGTTACAGATCCGTCTTTAGCCACAAACTCGATTTTTACATCATTAGCATCTGCAACAGTCAATGATTTCTCACTTCCGTAAAAATCACCGTTTGGCATAGAAGCCACTTTTGTTTTAGAATCAGCAGACCATGCACCCATAGAGTGAGGATTTGCTTTTGCAAAGTTTTTTACTGCTCTTGGCGCTCTACGGTCAGAGTTTCCTTCACGTAAAACCGGATTTACGGCAGAACCTAAAACTTTAGCATATTTTCCTTTAATTTCCTTTTCAGCATCATTTTGAGGCTCTTCCGGATAATTAGGAATGTTGTAACCATGAGACTGCAATTCAGCAATAGCAGCTTTTAACTGCGGTACCGAAGCCGAAACGTTTGGTAATTTGATAATGTTGGCTTCTGGCTGCGTTGCTAATTGACCAAGTTCTGCCAAAGCATCTCCTGTTTTTTGAGCATCTGTTAGAACTTCAGGGAAATTTGATAAGATTCTACCTGCCAACGAAATGTCTCTGGTTTCAATTGCAATACCTGCCGTAGCAGTAAATGCCTGAACAATTGGTAAAAAAGAATAAGTCGCTAACAATGGCGCCTCATCAGTTAAGGTGTAATAAATTTTTGAATTCTGTGTCATTTCTTTTTTTTTTATGGTCGTATCGCCAAAGTACAGCGATGTAAAGGTGTATTCGGCTCAAAACGAGCGGAGCAAATATAATAAAAACAGTCCGAAAACGGTATAGTTTTACAGAGAATTACAGGAATTATCAAATTGTTATTTCGGAATCGTTAAATTGCTAAATCGATGATTTTGATATTAAAATATTACAGTTTTGATGAATCAGAGTTAAAAACGGAAGATTTTGAAAATAGAAAATACTAAAAGTTATTAAATCTATTTAAGCCTTATTTTTTTGTATGAAAAATTGTATTTTTACCTAAAATGCAATAGCACAACAATAGATGTAAAATACATTGTTTAATGTTTTTTACTTGTTGCTTGTTATTAAACTTAATCATTATCTTTGAATTATGAGCACACTAACAAAACCAAATCATATAGGGCGAAAAATAAGCCGCATTCGTGAACTTCGGGACATGAAACAAGAAGCTTTGGCACAAGCTTTAGGAACAAATCAGCAAGCAATATCAGCTATAGAAAACAGTGAAACGATAGATGAAGAAAAACTTGCAGAAGTTGCAAAAGCGCTTGGTGTAACGGTTGAAGCAATTAAAAATTTTTCAGAAGAAAATATGATTAATTATTTTAATAATTTCCACGACAATAGTATTAATAACGGTCATTTAGGAAATAATAATCATTGTACTTTCAATCCATTGGATAAATTAATTGAAGCTTATCAGGAAAAAGAAAAACTATACGAACGTTTGCTGCAAGCTGAAAAAGACAAAATAGAATATTTAGAAAAACTATTAAAAAAATAGAATATCATTTTTTATAAAAATACAAACCGATGCCTTATGAGTGTCGGTTTTTTTATTTTGGGCGTGCCCCTCCGGGTCGGGCTATCCGTTTCAAGTCCTCGCACTTCCTTCGTCAGGCTGTGGGCTTTCCACTACTATCCCTCACGCAAACCGTAAAACAAGAACTTTTTGTTTACTAAGCCCAACAATTATCCACAATCTTGTCATTTCGACGAAGGAGAAATCTCCGTAAGTAACTCCACAACGAGAGTCTAATCTTTATCGAGCCTCGTACGAAGATTTCTCCTTCGTCGAAATGTCATAAAATGCTTAAAACTTTATATCGACATGGGCGGATTTTAATCCGTTGAAATAATTTAAAAATTTAATCAAGAAAGTAATTTTTATAAAAATACAAACCGATGCTTTATGAGTGTCGGTTTTTTTATTTTGGGCGTGCCCCTCCGGGTCGGGCTATCCGTTTCAAGTCCTCGCACTTCCTTCGTCAGGCTGTGGGCTTTCCACTACTATCCCTCACGCAAACCGTAAAACAAGAACTTTTTGTTTACTAAGTCCAACAATTATCCACAATCTTGTCATTTCGACGAAGGAGAAATCTCCGTAAGTAACTCCACAACAAGAGTCTAATCTTTATCGAGCCTCTTACGAAGATTTCTCCTTCGTCGAAATGACATAAAATGCTTAAAACTTTATATCGATATGCGCGGATTTTAATCCGTTGAAATAATTTAAAAATTTAATCAGGAAAGTAATTGGAAAAAAATCCGTTTTTATCAGCGTTTTCGCTTTAGCGAATCAGTAAAATCAGCGTCTAATTTTTGACGCGGATAAAACAGATTTACTTTCGTAAAAACGCGGATAAAAACGGATAGCAGGATTAGCTTCTGAAAAGATCTGGTATTAAAAAACCGGCACAAAAAAAACTCGTTTCAAATAACATGAAACGAGTTTTTTTATAACAAATAGATAAATGATTATCTTCTTTTATCTTTAATCTTAGCTTTTTTACCAGTAAGTTCTCTGAAGTAGAAAATTCTAGCTCTACGAACAGCTCCTTTTTTGTTGATTTCAATTTTTTGTAAAGCTGGTAAGTTTACCGGGAAGATACGCTCAACACCAATAGCTCCAGACATTTTACGGATAGTAAAAGTTTCTGTGTTTCCAGAACCTCTTCTTTGAATAACAACTCCTTTAAAAAACTGAGTTCTTGTTTTTTCACCCTCTTTAATTTCGTAGAAAACTGTGATAGTATCTCCAGCTCCGAAAACAGGGAAATCTTTTTTAGCAACTAGTTCGTTTTGAACGAATTTCATTAAATCTGCCATGATATCTTATAATTATGGTTTTTATATAAAGCAACATTCACGGATCTCGCCAGAGGTTGGTTTAATTCGGGTGCAAATGTAGAAAATAATTATAAATTATGAATATAAATTGTAAATTATTTTAAGTGAAGTTTTTGTTTCATGTTTCACGTTTCAAGTTGTTGTTAACGAGAATCTTAACCTGAAACAAAAATAACCTGAAACCAGAAACTAATCTTGCCCTTCAAGAAGATCCGGCCGTCTGTTCTTCGTATGTTCATAAGCCATATCCTCACGCCATTTGTCGATTTTTGCAAAATGTCCGCTGGTTAGAACTTCTGGAACCTTCCATCCTTTATAATCTGCAGGTCTTGTATATATAGGTCCGGAAAGTAAATTATCCTGAAAACTGTCTGTCAATGCCGAAGTTTCGTCACTCAAAACACCAGGAATTAATCGGATCAGGGCATCAGACAAAACCAAAGCGCCTAGTTCTCCGCCAGATAAAACATAATCTCCAATCGAAATTTCTTTTGTAATAAAATGATCCCGTACCCGTTGATCCACTCCTTTATAATGTCCGCATAAAATGATAATGTTTTCATACATAGACATGGTGTTGGCCATCTTCTGGTTCAGGGTTTCACCATCGGGAGACATATATATAATTTCGTCGTATTCGCGCTGGCTTTTCAAATGCGTGATGCAATCATCAATTGGCTGAACAGTCATTACCATTCCCGCACCGCCGCCAAAGGGATAATCATCTACACTTTTTTGTTTGTTTGTCGTATAATCACGCAAATTATGAAAATGAACTTCTACCAGACCTTTGTCTATAGCGCGTTTCATAATCGAAGCCTCAAACGGGCTTTTTAATAATTCAGGCAAAATCGTTATAATGTCAATTCGCATTTCTTTTCTTCAATTGTTCTAAGGTGCAAAGATACAAAGTAAATATTTGAGAATTTTAATGTTTTAAAACTGATAACAGAACAACTTTCAAACAAATTCACTTTCGCAGAAATTTATCAGAAGCTTTTTACTATTTTTAATTAAAATTTTTAATGATTTTATCGGTTTAGAAACTAACTTTTTAAATATCCATATGATGAAAAATATACTCCTTTTGTTTGTCACTTCCTTTATACTTTTTGCTTGCAATAACAAATCTCAGGAATCAAAACTGGATCCGACAGAAAAGGAAAAAATAGTAAAACAGTATTTTGAATATTTCAATAAACATCAATGGAAAGAACTGGCTGATATGTATTCGCCGGTTTCAGATTTTAAGGATCCGTCTTTTGGGCCGGAAATGATAACACAGACCAGAAAGCAAACCATTGAAAAATATACACAGCTTAATGCAATTTTTCCTGATTTGCACGATGAGGTTGTCAATGTTTATCCCTCAGATGAAAAACATATTATAGTAGAATTTGTTTCGACAGGAACTGCTGCCGACAGCACAAAATTTAAGCTGCCGATTTGCACTATATTTACAATCGAGAACGGAAAAATAACCAAAGACTTTACTTATTTTGATAATTTTGATGATTCAAAATCTGATAAATAAAAGTAGTTTTACTTTAAATTAAAAAACCATGACTTCCCGACGAACCTTTATAATCAATGGCAGTCTGGCAGCTGCTGCTGTTTTAGCCATGCCTTCATTTGCATTTAATATGAATAGAAAAGAAATAGGTTTACAATTATACACGCTGCGCGACGAGCTTCCAAAAGATGTAAAAACGACTTTAGAGAAAGTAGCTTCGGCAGGATTTACGACAGTAGAAACCTATGGGTTTTCTATAAAAGATCAGTTTTGGGGATTGTCTCCAATGGAATTAAAGAAAATTCTGGATGCTAATAAATTAAAGGCCGTAAGCGGTCATTACGGACTTGGCAGTTTTTTAGCCGATGGAAATACTACTGAATTAGAAGCTGCAATTGTTGCCGCCAAAATATTAAAAAGTGAATACCTGATAATTCCGTGGGTTGATCCGCCTTTTAGAAAAAATATTGAAGATTATAAGAAAATTGCCGGCCGATTAAACGAAGCGGCAAAGATGTGTCATAAAGCAGGTTTAAAACTGGCATACCATAACCATGATTTTGAATTTGAAAATTATAACGGAACTACGGGTTATGAAATTTTATTAAAAGAAACCGATAAAGATTTGGTGTTTTTTGAAATGGATTTATATTGGGTTGTGCGTTCAGGAAAAGATCCATTACAATTGTTTAAAGAAAATCCCGGACGTTTTAAATTGTGGCACGTTAAGGATATGGACAAAGTTAACCCGGCTTTGAATACAGAGATTGGGGCTGGTTCTATAGATTTTAGCCCTGTTTTTAAAGAAGCAAAACTGTCGGGAATGAAACATTTTTTTGTAGAACAGGAAAATAACTTCGCAGTTGATTCTTTTAAATCAATAAAAACAAGTTGCGATTTTATTTCAAACCACTTAATTTAAAATTACTGCTATTTATGAAGAAACTTTCTCTTTTTATTCTTGTGTTGCTCTGTGCCTGTAAAACAGATAAAAAAAATGAATATTTTGATGAGATTAAAGCCAATGATGTTGCGCTATTTGCACCCGCACCAGGTGAATGGCTATACTCGCATAAAGAGAAAGGACAAACTTTTGAACAATTCGAGAATTCAAAACACATTACCCCGACAAAAGAGGCTAATATTATTTACATCAAACCTATTGGTAATTTTACAGCTATTCAAAATAAGCAAATCGAACTGCTTAGGGAATATTTAGAAATATACTTTCAATTAGAAACGAAAATAGGAGAGAGAGCATCAAACGATATTATTCCGGCTCATGCCAGAAGAGAATTGACCAAAGATTACGAACAATTTCTGGCAGGTTATATTCTGGACAGCGTTCTGAAAAAAGAGAAACCATTAAACGGAATCGCTTTAATGGGTTTGACAGAAAAAGATCTGTACCCAAAACCAGACTGGAATTTTGTTTTCGGACTGGCTTCTTACAGCCAAAAAATTGGTGTAAGTTCTATTTACAGGCTGCAAGACGAAGAACTAACCGATGCTAATTTTAATTTATGTTTATCCCGATTGCTAAAAATATGTTCGCACGAAATTGGCCATATGTTTGGATTACATCATTGTATTGATGCTAATTGTGTGATGAATGGTACAAACAGTTTACCTGAAACAGATGAACACTCCATAAGGTTATGTTCTGTGTGTCAGAAAAAATTAAATACCGGCATAAATTACGATAATAAGAAAAGGCTGAATGAACTTGCTGATTTTTTTCAGCGTAATAAACTAATAGATGAACTGCAATTAATGAAGAAAGATATGGTGAGTACACGATGAGAAATAAGCAGTAAAAAATGAAATACAATAAAGCACAAAAATGAAAAAACTAGGACTTGTAGGCGGAATCAGCTGGGTTTCGACAATTGATTATTATAGATTTATCAATGAAGGAATCAACGAAAAATTAGGCGGACTTAATTTTGCCGAATGTATAATTTACTCTTTGAATTTTGATGATTTTCAGCGTAATAACACCAATGGAGACTGGGATGCCAGTTTTGAATTACTTTTAAATGCCTGCAAAAGTTTAGAAAAAAGCGGAGCAGAAGGTATTGTTTTATGTGCCAATACAGCGCATGCGGTTTCGGACAGACTCGAAAAAGAAATTAAACTTCCTATAATTCATGTTGCAACAGCTACGGCAAAAGCAATTAATAGACAAGGTTTAAAAAAAGTGGGTTTATTGGGAACAAAATTTACCATGGAAATGGATTTTTATCTAAATAAGCTTTCCGAAAATAATGTAGAAGCAATTGTTCCATACTTACAGGAAGAAAGAGATTTTATTCAGCAAACCTTAAAAGAAGAATTGGGGCGTGGCATTATTAAAGAACAAACCAAAAGAGCCTATCTTAATATAATTGAAAAATTAATTGAAAACGGAGCTGAAGGCATTATTCTGGGTTGTACAGAAATTCCGTTGCTGATAAGCCAGGAAGATGTTTCTGTCCCTGTTTTTGATACAACAAAAATTCATTCTGAGGCAGCCGTAAATTTTGCTGTTTCAGCAGAATAAAGTATTCAAAATGACTGAAGTTAAAAATAAAATATTTGCCATTTCCGGAAGCACGAGAAAAAATTCCAGTAATTTTAAAATTCTGAAATTCATATCAGAAAATATCAATAGTAAGTTTGAAGTTGAAATATTTGAGGATTTAGAAAGCATTCCTCATTTTAACCCGGATTTAGATACCGATAATCCTCCGGAAATAATATCTCTTTTGAGAAATAAAATTGCTGCCGCTGCCGGAGTAATAATCTGTACACCCGAATATGTTTTCAGTCTGCCGGGAAGTTTAAAGAATGTTTTAGAATGGTGTGTGTCAACTACTATTTTTTCAAATAAAAATGTAGGTTTAATAACGGCTTCGGCATCAGGAGAAAAAGGCCATGAACAATTGGGTTTAATAATGAAAACCATTGAAGCTAAATTTACAGAAGAAACACAACTTTTAATTCAGGGAATCAGAGGAAAATTGGATAGTAATGGAAATATTTCAGACCAAAAAACGTTCAGTACTCTTCTGGAATTCATCAGGAATTTTGAAAAACAAATTGAAGATTTAAATTAAAATAAAACGCATGAAAACAAGCAAAGAATTTATAAAAGGAGATGAAATAGAGTGGGAAGTAGTAGGAGAAGGAATTAAACGAAAAATCCTGGCTTTTGATGATAAAGTAATGTTGGTAAACGTTCATTTTGAAAAAGGCGGTATTGGTGTTTTACACGAGCATTACCACTCTCAGGTTACGTATATCGCAAGCGGAAAGTTTGATGTCACAATTAGCGGTGTAACTCAAACGCTAAAAGAAGGAGACAGTTTTTATATCCCGCCTCACGCTATTCATGGTGTAGTATGCCTGGAAACCGGAATGCTTACTGATGTTTTTAGTCCAATGCGTGAAGATTTTTTGGGTTAAGGGTTAAGAAAAAAGAAAAAAGAAAAAAGAAGAAAGAAGAAAGAAGAAAGAAGAAAGAGTAAAGAGTAAAGAAGAAGGAGTAAAGAAGAAAGAATAAAGAAGAAAGAATAATAGAAAAATCCGTTTTAATCAGCGTCTTTGCGAAGCAAATCAGTATAATCAGCGTCAAATCTCAAGACTAGAATATTTAAAGAGTTGAGAGTACAGTGTTAAGAATAATAGAGAAATCCGTTTTAATCAGCGTCTTTGCGAAGCAAATCAGTAAAATCAGCGTCACATCTCAAGACTAGAATATTTAAAGAGTTGAGAGTACAGGGACAGGGTTAAGAATAATAAAAAAAATCCGTTTTAATCAGCGTCTTTGCGAAGCAAATCAGTATAATCAGCGTCAAATCTTAAGCCTGCAAATAAAAAAAATCGTTCCCAAAAAACACAGATTTAGGCAAATTTTTTAGTTAGAAAAAACTTTTTAAAGTTTAATATACATAGTATTTTTGCAACATGAATTTATCCAAAACGAATGTCTTATTTATGGCAGTTTGCACTGGACTTATAGTTGCAAACCTTTATTACTGCCAGCCTCTAATTGTTTTAATTGCCAACGAATTTAAAATTCCTGAAGCCAATGCGGGAACGATAACCTATCTTACACAGGCAGGTTATGCAATCGGGTTGTTTTTTATGGTACCGCTTGGCGATAAAATCGAACGAAAAAAACAAATACTTATGACGACTTTTGCGTCTGTAATTGCCTTGATAATTGCAGCTACGGCACAAAGTTTCTTCATTTTGCAAATTGCTTCTTTGTTTTTGGGAATTACTTCAATTGTGCCACAGCTTATTCTGCCGCTGGCTGCCTCATTAACAGCTGCCGAACAGCGCGGAAAAGTAGTAGGGACTATTATGAGTGGTTTGCTCGTCGGAATTTTGCTTTCCAGAACTTTAAGCGGTTTTATAGGTCAGCTTTGGGGCTGGAGATCCATGTTTTGGATTGCAGCAGGAATTTGTCTTCTGATCTTTTTTGCCATTCAAAGAAAATTTCCGGTTAACAAACCTCAATTTCAGGGTTCGTACGGACAATTGATACAATCACTTTTTACGCTAATAAAAACACAACCTGTTTTGCGTGAAGCTACTTTGATAAATGTATTTTGTTTTGCTCAATTTGGAGCCTTCTGGACTACTATGGTTTTGTTGCTATCAGGAGAACCTTTTTCTTTTAATAGTGCTACAATCGGACTTTTTGGGATAGTAGGAGCCTCCGGAGCTTTGGCAGCACCTTTGGTTGGAAAAATGGGAGACAAAGGAAATCCAAGAATCGCAGTAGGTTACGGCTGCTTGTTAATGTTAATCAGTTTTATTGTTTTTTACTTTTCTATAGAAAGTATAATTGGTGTCATTATCGGTATTGTCTTCATTGACGTCGGGATCCAGGGCGTTCACATTTCAAACCAGACCAGAGTATATTCACTTTTGCCCGAAGCAAGAAACAGATTAAATACAGTATTTATGTCGTTTAGCTTTTTAGGAACTGCCGCAGGTTCAGCTTACGGTTTGTTTCTGTGGAAGTTAGGCGGATGGCATGCTGTAGCTATTGGATGCGCTGTTCTGGCTTTGCTCGCATTAACAGTATATGTGGTGACTTATAAATCATCCCGAAGGGTCGGGACTAAAAAATAGAAAGCGCAAATTGATAAAAAATTAATTTGTAAATTTGCGTTTAAATTTAAAATAACGAAAATGGAAAACGGAATATATGCTAAATTCAATACTAGCAAAGGTTCAATATTAGTAAAATTGGCACACGACTTAGTACCAGGTACAGTAGGTAACTTCGTAGGTTTAGCAGAGGGAAATTTAGAAAATAAAATCAAACCACAAGGAAATAAATTTTACGACGGATTAAAATTTCACCGTGTAATTCCTGATTTCATGATTCAGGGAGGTTGTCCTTCAGGAACAGGAACAGGTGGTCCTGGTTATAAATTTGATGATGAATTTCACCCAACTTTAAAACACGATCGTCCGGGAGTTTTAGCTATGGCTAATTCTGGTCCTGGTACAAACGGTTCTCAATTTTACATCACTCACGTTCCAACTTCATGGTTAGACGGAAAACATACTGTTTTTGGTCATGTTGTAGAAGGACAGGATATTGTAGACGCTGTTGCTCAGGGAGATGCTTTAGAATCAGTAGAGATTGTGAGAGTAGGAGAAGAAGCTCAAAAATGGAACGCTATTGAAGCATTTAGAGTTTTTGAAGGTTCTCGTGCAAAACGTGAGGCTGCAGAAAAAGCTGCTGCTGAAGCAAAAATGGAACAATTGGCTGCAGGTTTTGATAAAACGGAAAGCGGTTTACGTTACAAAATGATTCAAAAAGGTGATGGTAAAAAAGCAGAAGCCGGAAAAACTGTTGCTGTACACTATGAAGGTTCATTAGAAACCGGAAAAGTTTTTGATTCTTCTTACCCAAGAAAAAAACCAATCGAATTCAGATTAGGTCAGGGACAAGTGATCGAAGGATGGGATGAAGGTATTGCCTTATTGCAAGTTGGAGACAAAGCTCGTTTTGTTATTCCATCTCATTTAGCTTACGGATCTGCCGGTGCAGGAGGAGTTATTCCGCCAAATGCAACTTTGATTTTTGATGTTGAATTAATGGAGGTAAAATAAAACCAAAAATTAGTTTTAAAATAATCTATAATGAATCCCATTCGCTGGCCGAATGGGATTTTTTTTATATTTACCTCATGAAAAAAATAAATTCGATGATATCAAAAATTTTAGCCCTTGCTATAGTAACCGTCTTTTTGGTTTCCTGCAATTCTCAAAAAACGTCAGTAGCCACAACAGCTCCTGTAGCTCCTATGGTAACAGAAACTCCGATGGCGGCATTGCCAACTGAATTAGCAGAAGGCCAAAACTTATATTCTAATAATTGTGCAAATTGCCACAAATTATTTGAACCGAAAAAATTTACAAAAGAAGAGTGGACTCCGATTTTAGTGAGTATGGGAAAAAAAGCACATTTGGACGGTACTCAAATGGCATCAATTACGAATTATATTCATTCGCAATTATAAAATTTAATAAAAAGCATTCTTAACGGGATGCTTTTTTTATTTCAATTTAAAACAAAAAAACACCTGCATTCGTTGAGGTGTTTAATAAATTATTCATTGCTGACGGCAACAATTCTTAAAGTTTTAATTCCGGCAGGTAATTCCCAATCGACTTCGTCATTTTGTTTAAAGCCAATTATAGCAACGCTCAAAGGAGCCAAAATCGAGATTTTTCCTTCTTTAACATCTGCCGCAGAAGGTAAGACGATCTGAATCTTCATTTGTTTTTTTGCTTTTACGTCCTCAATAGTTACAAAAGAATTGATTCTGATAACAGAACTGTCCAATTCGCCTTCATTGCTAATAATTGCGCGGTCTAATTCCTGCGAAAGCTGATTTGCTTCTTTTGTATTGGTTGAATTTTTACTTTTTAAAATCAGTTCTCTCAGGAAATGATAATCTGTTTTACAAAAAATGGGTGTTGGTTTCATATCTATATAAATTTAAGTGTTATATTCTTGAATGATTTTCTCCTCTTTTTTTCGGGATAAGGAATTGTTTTTTCTCCATTTAAAATGGAAATAACTGAAAATTTGATTTTTGGAAAACAAAAAATACTTGACACATTTGAATTTGTCAAATAATAAGTGTTTAAACTAATGTGAATCCTCCGCCTTAAAGAAGAATCGAAATAGACGGAGGCCTAATTGATAAAGGCCTTGTTATGAGAAATAATTACAGCAGCAAGCGATTCTCTTATGAAAGAAAATGAGAAATCGAAACTGGCAAATGATATATTTCGCATAGTATTATAAGCGTGATTAGCAAAGATAATCAAACTTTTTAGAATTGAAGGAAATTATTTACTTCCACTTGATATTGCAGCCAATACTTGGTTTTTGAGAATTGTTTAGAGTTCTGTTATAAATTAAAGCATCTATAGCACCTCTCAGGTCGTTTCCGCTTAACGGAATTCCATTATTTGGCCTAGAGTCATCTAATTGACCGCGGTAAAATAAACGATCACGATTGTCAAATAGATAAAAGTCAGGAGTACACGCAGCATCAAAAGCTTTTGCCACTTCTTGTGTTTCATCAAATAAATAAGGAAAATCTATTTTGTTCTGAAAGGCAAACTCAGTCATTTTTTCAGGTGAATCCTGAGGAAATTTTTTGATATCATTGCTGGAGATAGCGATTATACCAATTCCCTGGACACGATAATCGTTTGCAATCATAATAATTTCATTAATTACATGAAGCACAAACGGACAATGGTTGCACATAAAAATGACAAGTGTTCCTTTTGTCCCTTTCAAATCCCCAAACGAATATTCATAATTCGAATTTGTGTCTTTCAGTCTGAAATCCGGAGCAATAGTTCCGAGCGGTAACATGTTTGAAGGAGTTTGTGCCATTTTTATAGAATTAAGTACGTCAAAAATAACTTTAAATTCTGTATAAAAAAGCAAAGCAGTAAAAAAAATCCGGAGCGTTTTTATCTTAAAAACTTTCCGGATTTATGTATGTTTTTATGAATTAAGAAAATTCAATAAGTCGTTGTTTAGTTTTTCTCTTTCGGTATAGAACAGACCGTGAGGAGCACCTTCATAAACAATGTAAGTATTGGTACGAATACCTTCTGCAGCCTTTTTGGATGTTAAATCAATTGGCACAATTTTGTCGTCGTCACCATGAATAATCAATGTCGGAACTTTTACAAAATCTAATTCATCTCTAAAGTCAGTAAACGAAAAAGATTCAGCACATTTTAATGTTGCTCTTGGCGAAGCAACCGAACAAAGATTTCGGTAATATTCTAATAATGCAGTACTTAATGGTTTATTGATGATATTAACACCAAAAAAAGTTTTTCCGAAATTATCTATAAAAGCTATTCTGTCTTCTTTAATTGCAGCTGCTGTGGCTTCACTTTTTTCTCTGGGATGCCCATCAGGATTGTCGTTTGTTTTTAATAAATAAGGAACCACAGAAGAGATTAAAGCTGCTTTGGTAACACCTTTACCACCATGTCGGCTAAAATAACGTACCACTTCGCCGCCACCCATAGAAAAACCAACCAGAGTAGCATCTGTTAATTCAAGCTGTTCAATGATCTCTTGCAAGTCATCAGACAAAGTATCATAATCATATCCGTCCCATGGCTGAGACGATTTACCAAATCCGCGACGGTCATATGCAATGACTCTAAATCCGTTTTGAACCAGAAACTCGATCTGATATTCCCACATTTCATTAGAAAGAGGCCAGCCATGAATAAGGATTACAGGTTTACCTGTACCATAATCTTTTACATATAAGCGTACATTCTGCGCTGTTTCTATATATTTATCGGTATGCACCTGTTGCAGATTAGATTCAAAATCCTTAATTGTCATGCATGCATTTGGTTCAGTATGTTCCATTTTATATATTTTTATGTTAGCTTATTAGTTTTTATACAGTAAAATTAAAAGCTACTTCAAAAAAACGGGTTATAGAATTAGTATTATTAATTACAAAATTAATAGGTTTGTAAATCAACCAATTAAATAAATATGGACTTAACGTGGAACGAATTTGAAAAAACCGATATGCGTGTCGGAACCATAATAGCTGTAAATGATTTTCCCGAAGCAAGAAAACCTGCTTATCAGCTCACGATTGATTTTGGGGTAGAAATCGGGGTCAGGAAATCATCAGCACAAATAACAAAACGATACAAAAAAGAAGAATTGTTAGACCGCCAGATTGTAGGCGTTGTCAATTTCCCTAAAAAGCAAATAGGAAAATTTATGAGTGAATGTTTAGTTCTTGGCGCTGTAGGTGAGGAGGGAGATGTAATTTTACTTGCGCCCGATTTTAAGATTGAAAATGGCTTACGAATAGGGTAATTAGTTTCAGTCACAGTTTTCAGTGTGAAAACTGTGACTGAAAACTGTGAGTAAAAAATTAAGAAACTTTCGCAATTAATTGTTGTAAAATCAACTGTCCTTCTTCCCAGTATTTCAAATCAGAATCGGAGTTAATGTGTCCTTGCTGGCCTACATTTACAAAATCGCTTCCCCATTGTTCTGCAAAATATTTTTTTCTTTCAAAAGAAGCATACGGATCATTTTCGCTTGCCACTACAATAGATGGAAAAGGTAATTTTATGATTGGCATCGGAGAAAAATTTCGAATTATTTCAGGGGTATGTTCCCGAGAATCAACATCTGCCGGAGCTACTAATAAGGCACCGACTATATTTTTATCATTATTAGAAGATGCCCAGTGTAACACCAGAGAAACAGCTAAACTGTGCGCTACAAGAATTGTTGGTCCTTCAAGTTTTTGTACTTCTTCTTTTAATCTTGCAATCCAGTCTTCGCGAATTGGTTCATCCCAATTATCCTGGATAATTCTTTTTGAATTTTTAAATTTTTCATGCCAGAAGGTTTGCCAGTGTTTTTCGCCAGAATTACCGAGTCCGGGTAATAGTAGTAAATTTGTTTCCATTGCCGTGGATTTTATTTAAAGGTTATTTATTTCGTTCTTTTATAATTCGGTTTACCTCATTTACCAGTAGCGGAAAGCCAGGTTCTGTCATTCCGTGTCCGTAACCATCTAATTCAAAAAGTTTGGTTTGTTTGTGTCCTGCAATTTTCATCATACGTAGCATATAAGCGTTTTCTTCATAACGCCCTAACATTTCCATTTCGCGGTCTCCGGTAATAAGTAATAAAGGCGGAGCATCTGCACGAACATAAAAAAGAGGTGCAAAATTGTCTATAGTGGGCTGTGTTTCAGGAATCCCGTTTTCTCTTCTGATTTCAAAATGAGTAATGCACTGACCGCTAAACGGAATCAGTCCTGCAATTTTGTTAGCATCGATACCTTCTTTTTGCAGCCATTTTTTGTCCAGCCCAATCATAGAAGTCAGGTATCCTCCAGCAGAATGCCCGGATACAAAAATCAGCGAAGGATCGCCTCCGTAATTGGTAATGTTATTAAAAGCCCACGCAACGGCAGCCGCTGCATCTTCAATACATTTTACTGCCTTAGCTTTTGGAGATAATCTGTAATTTACTCCAATAATAGCAAAACCTTTGTTTTTTAATGCTTCGGGAATTTCTTTGCTTCCTCCGGTTAAACCTCCACCGTGAAACCAGACTACAGTGGCAAAATTTTTAGTGTTCTTTGGATAATAAATGTCCAGTATACAACGTTCGTTAATGTAACTGTCATTTTTGTTGATTGCAGAATTGTAATATTGAATGTTAGATTTTGTTTCGTATTCTGTTTTTTGTGCAAAAACCGTCATTCCAAAAAAGAAGAAACAAAGAAGAAGTATTTTTTTCATTTTATAAATTTTAGAGCGAATGATTTAAAGATATAAAAAAAGCCCAAAATGCTGGACATGTTGGACTCGTAATTTTTTAAAAGTATTTGGATTAAATATCGTCAAAATCAATATCGGTAAAGCTTGATATCTGGCCTTCCGTTTTATCAGAACCGTATTCTTTTTTAAAATCCTTTTGATGTCTTTCAGAAATCACTTCTTCACCTTTATGGTTCAAAACATATGAAGTCATTTCTTCCAGTATTTCGGCAAAAGATCCAAAATCTTCTTTGTATAAGTAAATTTTGTGTTTTTTAAAGTGGAATGAACCATCTTCTTCGGTAAATTTTTTGCTTTCGGTAATCGTAATATAATAATCGTCAGCTTTGGTAGCTCTTACATCAAAGAAATAGGTTCTTCTTCCTGCTCGTAATACTTTAGAAAAGATCTCTTCTTTTTCTAACATGTCATTTTCTCTCATAATACGTTCTATCATTTTTGGAATTAATAGTACTCAAAAATCATAAAAAATTATCTATTACGCAACATTTAAAGTAATTCTTTTTCCGAAAGTTGTTTTAAATATAACGATGCATAATACCCCTCCTGATTTATTAATTGATTATGAGAGCCTTGTTGTATGATCTTGCCGTCTTCTAAAATGATTATTTTGTCGGCATTTTTGGCTGAAGAAACACGATGACTTACAATAATTGTAGTTTTATCTTTACAAATTTCAAATAAATTATTCAGGATAGTTTCTTCTGTTTCAGTGTCTACAGCAGACAGGCAATCATCAAAAAGTAAAATAGCAGGCTGCTTAATAATGGCTCTTGCTATCGAAACACGCTGTTTTTGCCCACCAGAAAGTGTAATACCTCTTTCGCCCAAAATGGTGTCATATTGTTTGTTAAAAGTGATAATATTATCATGAACAACAGCACTTTTGGCAGCTTCAATTACTTCTTCGTCAGTTGCATTCTGGTTACCAAATTTGATATTGTTTTTGATGGTATCTGAGAATAAAAATGCATCCTGAGGCACAATTCCAATATTGTTTCTTAAATCATTCAGGTTTAAAGTACTGATTTCATTCTGGTCAATTGTTATTCTTCCGTCTGTAACATCATACAATCTGGAAATCAATGACAGAATGGTAGATTTTCCGGAACCTGTTTTTCCTAAAATGGCCAGAGTTTCTCCTTTTTTTACTGTAAAAGTTACATTTTTTAAAGCTTGAATATTAGTATCCTGATAAGTAAAACTGACATCTTCAAATGAAATTGAACCCTGAATATCCGATGAATTATTATTGTTGTTTTTGATTTCCGGTTCAATTTTCAAAAATTCATTTAAACGCTTTTGAGAAGCTTCTGCTTCCTGAACCATAGACGAAACCCATCCCAAAGAGGCAACTGGCCACGTCAGCATATTTACATATAAAATAAATTCTGCAATTGTTCCGATATTAGGAATCTTACCGTTGATATACATCACTCCTCCAAAATAAATCACAACAAGATTACTGATTCCGATCAGCGCAATCATTAATGGGCCAAACAGCGACTGAACTCTTGCCAGACTTAAGCTCTTGCTTTTGCTTTCTTCTGCAAGCGCCACCATATTACTTTGATGCTGATTTTCTAGGGAATAGGCTTTTATGACACGAATTCCTGAAAATATTTCCTGCGAAAAACTCGAAACTTTAGATAAATATTGTTGAAAGGTTGTGCTTCGTTTATTGATTTCTGAGCTGAGTTTAAAAATACAATAAGACAAAATAGGTAAGGGCAAAATCGTGTATAATGTCAATAATGGTGAAACATTATACATGTATATGATAACGATTGCAAAACGTATAAATGTATTGATGGTATACATTACGGCAGGTCCCACATACATACGCACTTTAGAAACATCTTCGCTAATTCGGTTCATCAAATCTCCGGTTCTGTTTTGTTTGTAAAAGTTCTGCGAAAGATTTTCGTATTGTTTAAAAACCTCATTCTTTAAGTCAAACTCAATATGACGAGACATTACAATCAAAGTTTGTCTCATCAGGAAGGTAAGTACTCCACCTACAACAGCACTTCCGATAATCAAGTACACATTATGAAGCAGTTCCTGTTTATGAAAACTTCTGATTATCTGTAATTTTTGATCACTTTCTGATAATTTTAAAAAGCGCTCAATGATATCAAAAGACTCACTTACCAGTTTTGGAGTGAATAAAAAGAAAATTTGTGCGATTATGGTGATTAAAATACCTAATAAAAAACTGTATTTATATTTAATGAAATATTTGTTTAAATAGCGTAATTCTTTCATTTTTTTAAGATATTCAATGTTGAAATGATATTGTTTTTATAAATTACTTTCAATATAAAGCAATGTAAAATACAATTTAATCAAAATAAGTTGATTGATAATTTGTTATTTTAAAGATAAAAAATTAGCACAAGTGTATTTTTTGCTTATGTTTGAGATGTCTTTTTGACAAATTCATAATTTAAACAAATAAATAGTAGCGCTATGGATGCAACTTTCGCAACTGGAAAAGAACTTCAAAAAATGGATCCTGTTTTTGGTCAGTTATCTTTTGACGATCATGAACAAATTGTATTTTGCAATGACAAAGATACGGGTTTAAAAGCAATTATTGGTATTCATAATTCTGTTATGGGACCAGCTTTAGGAGGTACTAGAATGTGGAATTATAATACTGAATGGGAAGCTCTAAATGATGTTTTGCGTCTTTCAAGAGGTATGACTTATAAATCTGCCATTACAGGACTTAATATTGGTGGTGGAAAAGCAGTAATTATTGGTGATGCTAAAACACAAAAAACGCCTGAATTAATGCGTAAGTTTGGTGAATTTGTTCACTCTCTTGGCGGAAGATATATCACTGCCGAAGATGTGGGAATGGAAACTAAAGACATGGATACTGTAAGAGATGTAACTCCTTATGTTACGGGTATCTCTGAGGAAAGAGGTGGTTCTGGAAATCCTTCTCCTGTAACGGCATACGGTGTTTACTTAGGAATGAAAGCGGCTGCAAAAAGCCAGTTTGGTTCTGATGTTCTGGATGGCAAGAAAGTTTTGGTTCAGGGAATTGGGCATGTAGGTGAAACTTTGGTTGAATATTTAACGAAAGAAGGAGCACAGGTTACTATTACCGATATCAACGAAGAAAAACTGTATCAGATAGCTTCAAAATATAATGCAACAATCTATACCGGAGAAGATTTATATACTGCAGATGTAGATATCTATGCTCCATGTGCAATGGGAGCAACTATTAATGATGCAACAGTAGATAAAATTAAGGCTAAAGTAATTGCCGGTGCTGCCAACAACCAGTTAGCAGATGAAAATGTCCACGGTGCAAGATTGCAGGAAAGAGGTATTTTATACGCTCCGGATTTCCTGATCAATGCTGGTGGAATTATCAATGTATATGCTGAATTGGAGCATTATGGTAAAGCTGAAATCATGAGCAAAACCGAGAATATCTATAACACTACTTTAGAAATTATCGATTACGCTGTAAAAAACGGAATTACAACGCATAAAGCTGCTCTGACAATCGCTCAGAATCGTATTGATCAGAGAAAATTAGAAAACGCTGCTAAGAAATAATTATTAGTTAAAGTTTACCAGTCCCGGTATTCAGTCTCAGTTTGCATTATAAGCTGTGATTGAATACCGGGACTTTTTTTATGAGGTTGCTAAATTACTGGAAACCAATACCTTTTATTTACTTTCTAAATTGCTCAAAACGGAGGCCCAAAAACGGAGACTTTATTATGAAGATTGAAGAATATGGAATGCTGAGACTGAAAACTGCTACTTTTTTACGAATTAATTTTATTATAAGCGGTGAAATTCTTATTTTTGCACCCTAATTTTTAAATGTTCTTACAAGGTGGTAAATAGAAGACACATACGCGTTAAGGTAATGCAATCCATTTATGCTATGCATCAAAGCGGTTCTGACAATATGGAAAAAGAAGAGAAATTTCTTTTCTATAGTATAGATAATATTCAGGACTTATATTTAATAATGTTATCTTCATTAATTGAGATATGTAAAAAAGAATCTGTTTTTTTACATCTTTCAAGTAAAAAACATCTTGCGACTGCAGCAGAACGTAACCCAAACGAAAAATTTATTAAGAACAAAATTTTTCAGATTCTTGCAGAAAGCAACTCTCTGAGTATCGCTTTAGAAAATCGTAAAATCAACAACTGGTCACTAAACGATGATTATATCATTTTACTTTTAAATGATATTAAGGCAAGTGATTTGTATAAAAAATACATGAGCAACACTGTCAATACTTTTGAAGAAGACAGACAATTTATAATCGATTTATTTGAAAGTGTAATTGTTCCGAATGAAAAGTTATATGAGTATCTGGAAGATGATAAACTGACATGGGTTGATGATATTCCGGTTGTAAATACACATATCATTAAACAACTGAAAGCTATTAAAACAGAAGATTCAGATGATTTCAGAGTTCCAAAACTGTATAAAGATGTTGAAGACAAAGATTTCGCAAAAGACCTGTTTAGAAGAACAGTTTTAAACGAAACAGTTTTAGCAAAAGAATACGAAGACAAAACACCAAACTGGGACAGTGACCGTATTGCAGAAATTGATACTATTATTTTGAAAATGGCAATCTGCGAGTTTTTAAAATTCCCTTCGATTCCTGTAAAAGTAACTCTTAACGAATATTTAGAAATTGCAAAAGAGTATTCTACACCAAAAAGCAGTATTTTTATCAACGGAATTTTAGACAATTTAGTTAAAGAACTGGAAGCCAACAAAAAAATGATTAAAGTTGGAAGAGGTTTGATGTAATTGAAAATAAATTCTCAAAAAACAAACATAAATTCTAAACAATAAAAACAAAAATTATGCAAGATATAATGAAATTTGCTCCTTATTTATTGATGTTCGTAGTACTTTATTTCTTTATGATTATGCCGGCACAAAAAAAGGCTAAAAGAGAAAAAGAATTCGCTCAAAGTTTAAAAATAGGAGATAAGATAATTACTATTGGAGGTATTCACGGAAAAGTTACTGAAATATCTGAAGCTACTTTAGTTATCGAAACAATGTCAGGAAAATTAAAAATAGACAGATCTGCTATTTCTGTAGAAAAAACAGCTGCTCTGAATGTTAAAAAAGCTTAAGCTTTTATAAACTCAAAAAAAAATCCCAAATTCCAACCCGATAGTTATCGCGGAGGAGTTTGGGATTTTTTTGTGTGTCATTGCGAAGAACGAAGCAATGACACTAGCAAATACATCTGATAATAGCAAGTGAAATTGCTGTATTCCTTAAAAAGAAAAACCTTTGTCGAAGTTTTAAACTTTGACAAAGGTCCCATACATTTTAAAGCTCTTCGACTTCGCTCAGAGTGAGAAAAAATTGAAGTTTAAATTCTACCTGTATTTATCATTCAAACCAATATTTCCCAATATCATCGGAATAACTTTTTCAATTCTTGAAATTTTTGTCTTTTCCTGTTTAGCTGTTTCAATATATTCTAAAAACTCATATTGTTTATAAGGAGAGAACTTTTTAAAAGCTTCTTTTAAGGCCGGATTCTGGCTCATTTCTTTATTCAGAAGTTCAGATGTAATCGTTTCCTTTTTTGAGGGTTTAATGATTTTTCCCTGCTTTTCATTTTCGATCGCTTCCTGGATATATTCTAAAATGACTGCTTCATCTACCTCTTCTCTTGAATTGAAACGCCATTGACGAAGTGATTTTGTTTTATCCTCCTGAGCATTTAATAGTTTCTTTTTTTCGTCTTTGAGAAAAACACCATTGAAGAACCAAATAGCAAAATAATCTTTGAAACCGCCAAGGCCAATTACGTTCTTTTTGTTAAAAACATAAACCGGGCCGCCCCATTTTGTCGTTTCTGTTAGTTCAGTTTTATCAATAATTGATTTTAGAAGAATTAATTCCTCTTCCCACTTTTGACTAAATTTCCAAAGTCCGTTACTATCAGATTGCGATTCCAATTTACTTCCTTTTTTTAGTTTTTTCAGTAAAATCAAAAATTCCAGGAATAGCTGTTAACTCGGCAATTTTCACGATTACATCTGTCGCTTTCTGGATGCTCTCTGCCGGGACATATTCGTATTTTCCGTGAAAGTTATGCCCGCCTGCAAAAATATTAGGACAAGGCAATCCCATGTACGATAACTGAGAACCGTCTGTTCCGCCACGAATAGGTTTTATGATTGGTTTAATATTCAATTCACGCATTGCTTTTTCGGCAATATCAACAATATGTTTTACCGGAAGCACTTTTTCTTTCATATTATAATACTGATCTCTTATTTCGGTTATTACAATATCTTCGCCATACTGTCTGGCAAATTTTTTATTGATTTTTTTGGCAATCTTTTCAATTAAACTTTTACGTTTTTCGAATTTAGCCTTGTTGTGATCACGTATAATAAGTTCCAGAACAGTTTCTTCAATACTTCCTGTTAAATGATGCACATGAAAAAAACCTTCATAACCTTTTGTTTCCTGTGGAGTTTCACCTTTAGGAAGTTCATTGATAAACTCATTTGCAATTAACATTGAATTGATCATTTTTCCTTTGGCATACCCGGGGTGAACACTTTTTCCTTTGAAAGTGATTTTTGCTCCTGCCGCGTTAAAATTTTCGTATTCTAACTCGCCAATTTGACTGCCGTCCATTGTATATGCCCATTGAGCACCAAATTTTTCTACATCAAAATGATGAGCACCACGACCGATTTCTTCATCTGGAGTAAACCCAATTCTGATTTTTCCGTGTTTAATTTCCGGATGCTGAATTAAATATTCCATTGCAGAAACAATCTCTGTAATACCGGCTTTATCATCTGCGCCCAAAAGAGTAGTTCCATCTGTTGTAATTATAGTCTGACCTTTATATTGCAAAAGATCTTTGAAATAGTTTGGAGATAAAACGATATTTTTTTCAGCATTCAGAATAATGTCTTTCCCATCGTAATTTTCAACAATCTGTGGTTTAACATTCGCCCCGCTAAAATCTGGTGAAGTATCAAAATGAGAAATAAAACCAATTGTTGGAACTTCGTGTTCAACATTACTGGGCAAAGTTGCCATGATATAAGCTTTCTCGTCTATTGTAACATCTTGCAGGCCAATTGTTTTTAATTCTTCGACTAATTTATTGGCAAGATTCCACTGTTTTTCTGTACTTGGGGTTGTTTTAGAATTTGGATCAGATTCCGTATCAATTGTTACGTAACTAATAAAACGATCGATTATATGTTGCATTTTTTATTTTTTTAGCAAAGATAAGGCATTTTTGTTAGCTGGAAAATTACAGCTTTCATAGAAAATCAAACAAAAACGGATTCTACTAAATAGAATCCGTTTTGAGTTATTTATATATTTTTAGATACTTTTTACGCATCGAAAGCCAAGATGATTAGCAGCAGATCTTACTTCTCCTTTTCCTCTTGTTCCTACCATGTAGCGTGTACAGTATTGATCGGTACATAAAAAAGATCCTCCACGATGCACTTTTTTTATTTGATTAGGATCGTTGGGATCATTATAAGCCTCAGGTCCTTGTGGATTTTTAGCCACTTTACCATTTTCACTCAAAGACTTGTAATAATCTACACTATACCAGTCATTAACCAATTCCCATACATTTCCTGCCATATCGTATAATCCGTATGAATTTGGTTCATATTGGGCAGTAGGAGCGATGCCTGTAAAGCCATCTTCACCTGTATCACCATCCTTTATCGGAAAATGTCCCTGATAAATATTAGCCTGAAATTTTCCTTTTGGTTTCAAAGTATTTCCCCAGGCATATAAGTTTCCGGTTTTTCCACCTCTTGCAGCAAATTCCCATTCTGCCTCGGTTGGTAATCTTTTGCCGGCCCATTTTGCATAAGCTGCAGCATCTTCGTAAGCAATCTGAACTATAGGATATTTTTCTCTTCCTTTTATAGAGCTTCCGGGCCCTTCAGGATGTCTCCAGTCAGTTCCGCCAACATAAGCCCACCATTGTAGAAAATCATTTAAATTAACTGCTGAAGGCGTAGGCGAAAACACTATAGAGCCAGCAATCAAATCTTCATCGGCGGCTGTTGGAAATTCTTCTTTAGTCGGTTTCTGTTCTGCAACTGTAATGTAACCTGTAGCTTTTACGAACGCCGCATATTGTTCATTTGTAACTTCTGTCTCATCCATAAAATAGCCATCAACATAAACCCGATGAATAGGGGCAGCGTCTTTTGTAATACCCTTTATGCTGCATAAGCTTTCGTCTTCAACATTGCTTCCCATAGAGAATTCTCCACCCGGAATCCATACCATTCCTTTTGGTGCCTTAGACGGAGCCGGGGTATTATTTACGATGGTAGGCTTAAATTCAGATTCTGCCGAAACATTCGGAGTCGCTTCGCATTCGGTTACTTCCTTTTTATCTTTTGGATCAATTAATTTGGTAAAACCATATGCAATTGAGACAACAAAAATGGTAAATATGGCAAAAATCCAATACGTTCTATTTTTCATTTTGGTTAATTTTGTTAGTAATTCTGGTTGATATTAAAATGCGATTATAAAAACCTCAATTACAGCTACATCAGATGAGGTAATTAATATTTTTTCAAATATATAAAATTCTACTGAATCTATAGAGTAAATAGTTTTAAAGACAGCTATAAAATTATTTGTCTTTTTCTACTAAAACTACTTCGTATTTATTTTTACCATCAACCTGAACAGGCTGATAATAAGTTTCGCCAAACTGAATGTATTTTACATCTCCAATGGTTACTTCTTTGCCGCCTTCCGGAAGGCTTTCTACTATAGTTCCGGCTGTAGGAGCAACAACTTTATAAGAGTTTCCATCTTTTTCATAATAAGTTCCTCCGTAATAATAATTATTAACCGTTCCGGTATTTACAGTTTGCGCTCCGCTCGGAATGTTATTTACAGTTCCTCCAACCGGTGCCGGTACTGCCGTATAGCCACCGTTTGACGGCGCATACCACACTCCCTGGTCATAATGATATTGATTGCTTTCTACACTTACAACAATTGCTGTAACGGCCAAAGTAGCTACAAAAAAGCCCCAAGGATGCCAAACAGGTCCCCAATAATACGGTCTGTAAGGATGATAATAATAAGGATGATAACTGTGATATCTGTAACCCCCGTATACATAAGGTGGTCGTGTGTAAACTACAGTATTTCTTCTTACTACAGTATTTCTATTGTTGTTAATAGTAATATCTCTGCTTCTGTCAACATTAATATTGTTTCTGGTATTACCACTTATATTAGTGTTCCTGTTACCATTATTTCTATTTATTGTGTTTGAATTTCTATTTGTGTTAGTTCTGTTAGTATTATTTCTATTACTGATTTTAGAATCTGAATTATTTCCGGGCCTTGTTATTTTAGTTCCGGAATTATTTGAGCCAGGTCTGGTTGTCGTTGGCCTCGTAGCATTAGGTCTTGTCTGCGTAGCTGGTTTTGTTGGACGATTATGTGTTGCGCCGCCAGGTCTTTTAACCCCGCCGCCATGATTGCGTTGCGCAAAACTATCAATTGAAATGAGAAAAAATGTACCAATCAAACACAGAAGTGCAGATTTTTTTAGAGTTTTGGATATGTTTTTCATTTTCAGCGATTTATATGATTAAAGTTATGAAAAAAAGATATTCAACTTGTATTTAAGGACGTAAAACTTTGAATTACAGTGGAATATCTTATTGAATTCTAAAATACCAGCCCTGTTCCAGAGGACTGTTTTGTCCTGAAAACTGTTTTTAAGATGATTTACAGTTAAATCAAATGCAATTCACAATAAGAATTTTCTTAATTGTTTCAAAATTAATTAATATAAATCCAGATGGACATATTAAAAGGCTTGACTTTGTTTCATTTTATAATTTGCAACCTCTTATAATTTTGTTTTTGTAAAAGAGTACCTTTTTAAACTATAATATTTAAATTTGCATCCAAAAAAAACACAACAACACTCTTATGTATAAATTGATAATTCGTCCGATACTTTTTTGGTTTGATCCTGAAGAAGTGCATTACTTTACTTTTTCATTCATTAAATTCATTTCAAAAACCCCAGGCGTTTCAGCAATTATAAGATCAATTTATGAAGTAAGAGACAGTCGTTTAGAAAGAGAAGTTTTCGGAATTAAGTTCAAAAATCCGGTTGGACTAGCAGCTGGTTTTGATAAAGATGCAAAATTATACAAAGAACTTGGCGATTTTGGTTTTGGTTTTATAGAAATCGGAACTGTAACTCCGGTTGGCCAGGAAGGAAATCCAAAGAAACGTTTATTCAGATTAAAAGAAGATCAGGCAATTATTAACCGAATGGGTTTTAATAATGGTGGAGTTCTGGAAGCTGTAGAGCGTTTGAAAAAGAAATCGGGTGTTTTGATTGGAGGAAATATCGGAAAGAATAAAGTAACTTCTAATGAAGATGCAGTTAAGGATTATATTATTTGTTTTGATGTACTGTTTGATCATGTAGATTATTTTGTAGTAAATGTAAGTTCACCAAATACACCCAATTTAAGAGCTTTACAAGATAAAGAACCCCTGACAGCTTTATTACAGACCTTGCAAAACAGAAATGTCGAAAAGCAAAAAACAAGCACTCAGAAAGTAAAACCAATTCTTTTGAAAATTGCTCCGGACTTAACAGACGAGCAATTATTAGATATTATTGATATTGTAAAAACGACTCAGATAGCAGGTGTAATTGCAACAAATACAACAATTTCAAGAGACGGCTTACAATCTGTTAACCAAACAGAAATGGGAGGTTTGTCTGGAAAGCCGCTAACAAAGCGTTCGACAGAAGTGATTCGTTTTCTCTCAGAAAAAAGCAATAATGCATTTCCTATTATTGGAGTAGGAGGAATACATTCTCCTGAGGATGCAATAGAAAAATTAAATGCAGGAGCGAGCTTAGTACAGCTTTATACCGGTTTTATTTATGAAGGCCCGGCTTTGATAAAAGCAATTAATAAAAGAGTTTTAAAGCAGTTGTAAAAGTAATCCCTGAACGACAAGTCCGGTAATAATTGCAGATCCGAAACTTATCAGAGTTCCGATCAAAACATATTCGGTTAGTTTTCTGTCTTTGGCTTCTTTAAGGTCTCCAAACCTGAAAATAGATTTTGCAGCCAGTAAAAAACCTATGGCTTCAAAATGATCCGTCAGGATAAAACAGAAAACAAATAAGCGCTCTAATATTCCAATATAATTTCCTGCATTGGCAAGAGAATTATCACTATCATTATTGCTGTTTTCGGGATTCCAGATAGAAATGATTGTTTTAATGAGAATTGATATTGGTTTTGTTATAAATAAAAATCCTGTTATCAGAATCCAAAACCGATTGTCAATCCAAAACATATAGATTGTTTTATTTTCATACAAAAAGACAATTCCGGTTAATACCAGCAGATGTAAAATTTGATCTACAATAAACCATGTCCTTTTTGTTGTATTTTTTTGGAAATTTAATTTGATTAAATCAATAATACCATGTGTAACAGCAATTAATACAGCATAAGGAATAAACTGAACTTCCCAAACCAGAAGTGCGGCCAAAATTCCGTGTAGCAGAATATGGAAATATAAATAAATACTCTTGTGTTTTTTTGCTTCCTTATTGGTTACCCATGAGTTTGGCTGCCATATAAAATCGCCTAATAAATGGGATAACAGCAGTTTTATAAATAAAATCATAAGGTTATAATTGGTTTATCTGTGTTCTAAAATAGCGGTCTAAATTCATAACCAAATCAAACTGCGCACGTTTTTGTCTCCGGCTTACAGCAGCCTGATTTATTCCTAATTTCTGCCCTAAGGCTTCTTGTGATAAGTTTGGGTTTTCTATTGCTGCTGCCACAAATTCTGCCGATTGCACAAGCCAGTTGTCCATAAATGTCAATGCCAGTTGAATCATCAGATTCATTTTTTCGTCTATTGATTGATTACCGGTACGCATAGCTAACGTTACTTTCTGTTTTTTTAAAGTTTCAAAAAGTTCTCCCGAATTTATAAAAGCAGATCCATAACTTTCTGATATTTTTTCGCCACTATGTGTTTTGTCTCCAAAACCAATACTCATACGTGCATCTAATTTTAGAGCCCTTAAATGTGCTTTAATTAAAATAGCAGTCAATAAAGCGTCTTCGGGATTTGTTATTTCGATTTGAAATTCATCTCCCCTGTAAACTTCCCACTGAGTTGGTGTTTCTCCGAATGGAGACAGAATTTTTTTTAAACTTTCTATCCAGTTTTTCGATTCCTGTTTTCTTGAATCTATTATGTCGCCTGTAATTACACTAGTCATCATTTCAAATATAAATAAAAAAATAATACTATTCTTATTCACAAATATACATAATTTTTTCTTGTATTACACTTTTAAGTAATATTAGTCATTATTACTTTTTATGGTAATATTTATTATCATTACAATATTTGGTAATATTATTAAAAGAAATTAGTTTTTATTTCTTTGAAAAAGAAACTAACTTAGCATTCACTAAAGAATAAGCTTTGAATAAAGAAATCAAAATTATTGAATGCCCGCGCGATGCCATGCAAGGTATCAAAACATTTATTCCGACAAAAAATAAAGTTACTTATATACAAGCCTTACTTAGGGTTGGCTTTGATACTATTGATTTTGGAAGTTTTGTTTCTCCAAAAGCTATTCCGCAAATGCAGGATACAGCTGAAGTATTGGCACAACTTGACCTTTCTAAAACGACAAGTAAATTGCTCGCAATTATTGCAAATACGCAAGGGGCAATTCAGGCGGCAGAGCATGAGCCAATTCGGTATTTAGGATTCCCTTTTTCTATTTCAGAAAATTTCCAGATGCGTAATACCCATAAGACAATCGCAGAATCTTTAGTCACACTGCAGGAAATTCTTGAAATAGCCGATAAAAAAAACAAAGAAGTAGTAACATATCTTTCAATGGGTTTCGGAAATCCATACGGAGATCCGTGGAATGTTGAAATAGTGGGAGAATGGACAGAGAAATTGTCAAAAATGGGAGTGAGAATCTTATCACTTTCAGATACTGTAGGAAGCTCAACGCCAGAAGTAATTACCTATCTTTTTTCGCACCTGATTCCAAAATATCCTCAAATAGAATTTGGTGCCCATTTGCATACAACACCCGATACCTGGTTCGAAAAAATTGATGCCGCATACCAGTCAGGCTGTACACGTTTTGATGGCGCTATACAAGGTTTTGGCGGATGTCCGATGGCAACGGATAAGCTTACCGGAAATATGCCAACAGAAAAACTGATTTCTTATTTTACGGCAAATAAAAAAATAACTGGCTTAAACTCACTAAGTTTTGAAAGCGCTTATAATGAGGCTTCAAAATTGTTTGGAAAATTTCATTAAAAATATAGTATCTTTATTATCAATGTAATAATAAACAATAACATTACACGTTGTAAGTTTAATCTTATTTTATGTGGTTATGGAATTATTTTTTGAAAATAAAGTATTCAGATTCCTTTTTTTGCCATTATTATTTATTTCATGTTCAAGTGATTTAGATTTTGATCAGACCAGGGATTTAAAATTAAAACCGGTAATAGTAGCAAATCTTGCTCACTTTGATGTGCCTGCAAGTCAGCTTACAGATGATGGAGGAACTCATATTGCTTTCGACACACGTGATTTTGACATTTTTAAGGATAAATTTTTTACAGAAGATTTACTAAAAGCAGAATTTGATTTTGAGATAGAAAATACAATCAACAGAGCTTTTAACGTACAGCTGTTATTGATAAATGCTAACAATGAAACTCTCGATACCATTTCTTTCCCTGTTCCAGCCTACACAGGAAGCCCGAATGTTATAAAATATCCTACTGAAGTATTTGAAAACCAAAGATTGGAGCTGCTAAAGCAAACCGTAAAAATTGGGTTTGTTCTAATTATAGCGGCAGGACCTCCATTGGATGAAAATAGTACCGGCAATATAAAACTCAAATCAGGTGGAACCGCTTATTTAGAGATAGAATGAAAAAAGTATTGCTATTATTAGTCCTTTTTCAGTTTTCTTCTTATTCTCAAAATAAAGAAGTGCTTTATAATTTTACTTCAATTCCTCAGTCATCCCTTGTAAATCCGGGTGCCGATGTATCGTATAAATTTTATTTTGGAGTTCCTGTATTATCCGGGATTTCTGCTAATCTAGGATCAAGCAGTTTTTCTGCCTATGATTTATTTGCAGATAATGGTGTTGATTTTAATGATAAAGTTCGCAATGTTATTAATAAGTCATCAAGGAATGACAGAATGGTTACAAATCAACAATTAGAATTATTTTCTGGTGGTTTTAGAGTAGGAGGGAAAGAAAGCGAGTCTTACATATCATTTGGAATTTATCAGGAATTTGATTTTTTTATGTACATGCCCAAAGATCTTGCATTGCTGGCCTTAGACGGAAACAAAAATTACATGGGCAAAGCATTCAACTTAGGAGATCTCAGCCTAAAAGCCGAAGTTCTTTCTGTATTGCATGTAGGGTTTCATAAAAAAATAAACAAGAAACTGGTCTTAGGCGGACGTGCAAAGATTTACTCAAGCGGAGCCAATGCCACTTCAACAAAAAATTCGGGATACATCTATACAGGACAAAGCACAACAACACCCAATATGTATAACCAGTCCATATCATCAAATTTAGAACTCAAAACCTCAGGAATTTCAAAATTTACAAAAGATGAATACGAAGGAAATGTCGCCAAAGATATTGTACACAATACTTTTTTTAACGGAAGTCTTGGTTTAGGAATCGATGCCGGACTTACTTATTATTTTAAGGAAAACCTCCAATTTACAGCCAGTGTCATAGATGTTGGTTTTATAAAACAATCCAAAGACATCGAAACATTAACCTACAAAGGCACTTATCAATATAATGGTGCAAATCCCGATTTTTTAGGATCAAACAATCCTGAAAATGTTTTTGACGAATTTGACAAAGCCATACCCAGAGATACACTTTATAATAAATACACCACATGGAGGCCCGTAAAAGTATATTCATCCCTTCAATATTCATTTGGAGAATACAGGTCAGATGAAGACTGCAATTGCAGAGGGCAAATACAAAGACGCTATTTGAATGATGTCGGAGTTCAGTTTTTTGCTATGTCAGCCCCACGATCACCAATAGCTGCAGTAACAGCATTTTATAAACGCAGTATTTTCGAAAAATTAGATGTAAAAGCTACTTATACATTTGATACTTTTTCAAACAAAAACATTGGTCTCGGACTTTCGGGTACTTTAGGGAAATTCAATATTTATGCACTGGTAGATAATGTTTTAGAATATAAAGATGTTTCAAAAGCGAATAGTGTAGCATTTCAATTTGGTTTGAATTTTGTTTTTCAGAATAAAGACGATTAGATCTTTTTAATCTTATTTGAAATTTCATGTCAAATCCCAAATCTCTGGATGTTCGAAAATACCATTACTATTTGAAATTTAGAATTCAAAAATTGAATTTTAATATTGTAAGTAGTTTCCTGTAAATGTAATTTTATGAGGGAGAGAGTGAACAAGTTGCCAATTTATTCACTATATTTGCACGCAATTCAACTAGAAATTGCAACAATGATAGCACACAACTCCAAGATTATCGGCGAAGGTTTAACTTACGACGATGTATTATTAGTACCTAACTACTCGAATGTGCTTCCCCGCGAAGTGAGTATCAAATCAAAATTCTCAAGAAACATAACATTAAACGTTCCAATCGTATCTGCTGCTATGGATACAGTGACCGAAAGTGCAATGGCAATCGCTATGGCGCAAGAAGGCGGAATTGGAGTTTTACATAAAAACATGACCATCGAGCAACAAGCAGCGAAGGTTAGAAAAGTGAAACGTGCAGAAGCCGGAATGATTATCGATCCGGTAACATTACCAATGAATTCAACTATTGCAGATGCAAAAAATGCGATGAAAGAATTCGGAATTGGTGGTATTCCAATCGTTGACGAAAACAGAATTCTTAAAGGTATTGTAACAAATCGTGATTTGCGTTTCGAAAAAAACGGTGCAAGACCAATCGTTGAGGTAATGACAAGTACAAACTTAGTTACAGTTGCCGAAGGAACCTCATTAGAACAAGCCGAAGTAGTTTTGCAAGGTCATAAAATTGAGAAACTACCGGTTGTAAATGCTCAAAATGAATTAGTTGGTCTAATTACTTTTAGAGATATTACAAAACTGACTCAAAAACCAATTGCTAATAAAGATATTTTTGGTCGTTTGAGAGTTGCTGCTGCAATTGGAGTTACAGGAGATGCAGTTCTAAGAGCTGAAGCTTTGGTTGCTGCCGGTGTAGACGCCATCATTATTGATACAGCACACGGACATACTGAAGGTGTGGTAAATGTATTAAAAGAAGTAAAATCAAAATTCCCAGAAATAGATGTAATTGTTGGAAACATTGCAACGCCGGAAGCTGCTAAATATTTAGTAGAAAATGGCGCAGATGGTGTAAAAGTAGGAATCGGTCCTGGTTCTATCTGTACAACACGTATTGTTGCAGGTGTAGGTTTTCCTCAGTTTTCTGCAGTTCTTGAAGTTGCAGCTGCTATAAAAGGAAGTGGTGTTCCGGTTATTGCAGATGGCGGAATTCGTTATACAGGTGATATTCCTAAAGCAATTGCAGCCGGAGCCGACTGTGTAATGTTAGGTTCACTATTAGCAGGAACAAAAGAATCTCCAGGAGAAACTATTATTTTTGAAGGAAGAAAATTCAAATCTTATCGCGGAATGGGTTCTGTTGAAGCAATGCAGACAGGCTCTAAAGACCGTTATTTTCAAGATGTTGAAGACGATGTTAAAAAATTAGTTCCGGAAGGAATTGTTGGACGTGTACCTTACAAAGGAGAATTAAACGAAAGTATGCTTCAGTTTATTGGAGGCCTTCGTGCCGGAATGGGATATTGTGGATCTAAAGATATTCCAACTTTACAGGAATCAGGACGTTTTGTTAGAATTACATCAAGCGGAATTACCGAAAGTCATCCACATAATGTAACGATTACTAAAGAAGCTCCAAATTATTCAAGATAATTTTTAGTTTTTACTATAAACAAAAAAGGCATAAGATTTAGTTCTTATGCCTTTTTGTTTTAGTTAATAATCGAAATCCCATTATTCAATTCATCGATAATACCCTGATTTTGTTCTATTGCTTCAGCCTGAGCGCCATATTGCATTTGTATAGAACCACCTTTTCCGTTATAGATAAATCCCTGATATTTATAAAGCATATCGTTGTAATCTAATTCACACTCAAAGTAATTCACCGTTAAATCGTTTATTTTCTTTTTGGTGATCTTAAGATTTTTAATTTTACCAAACTCTTTGTATTCGTCTTCAATTGTACTTTTGAGCTTTTTGTCTGTAATAAAATAATCATATTCAATAAAGTAAGCATTGACCAAATTGTATTTGTCATGAAATTGTACATCCCAGTCAGAGGTTTCGGTCATGATCCATTTTTCAGGATTGTATTTTATTTCATATATTTCTTTTCGGCTTGTATAAGTTTCTAATTTTGAAGCCTTTTTTGTTTGTCCAATTGCAAAAAGACTTGATAGAAAGAACAGGAGGATAAATTTCTTTGACATTTTTATTGGTTTTGATTTAATTCTCCACTTTTGAAGGAGACATTTTCTAAACGAAAATAAGAATTTTATAAGATTATTAAAGAACTAAATTTAAAAAAGATTTTAAATATTAGTGTGTAAAAATAAAAACAGCCAACACAATTTTTAATTGTGCCAACTGTTTTTCAGGAAAGAAATAATATAGTTTATTTAGTAGTTGTCTGATTGGTTTCTCTGATATTTTGATTGTCTAATATCTGTTTAAGAAATGGTTTTACCTGAGCTTCAATTTCAGATTCAGAGATGTCCAAAGCTTTAGGGTCGTTAACCAACTCATACCAGGGTTTTGGACCGTCAAAATTATAACTTCCAAAAACAATGACAGGAGTTCCTTTTACTTTTACATTTTCCTTATCTTTTAAGATCCATTCATCAGCCCATTTATATAAGTACTTTGCATCTTTTTCAAGAAGTCTAAGGCAAGAATGTGATGCCGGATAGCCAGGTAATTCATATTGGTGAAAACCAACTCCAAGTTTGTTTTCTATATTGAAATTCCATTTTAAATCCCATTCATCATTAAATGTGCTCGTTGTTTCCTCTGCTTTCCAATTAGTGAAGAATAAACCCGTTGGTGTCGGGTCTTTTTTTCTTCCCATATTTGTTGGTCCGGTATAGACTAATTGACCGTTTTCGTAAGCTGCAAAAGTTTGTGTAGGATAAGAGAAAATAAGAACTTTAGAAACATCTTCTAAAGCACTTACATTTATAGGAAAAGGCAGATAATACACCAAATCCCCACTAAAATCTTCAGGAACAATAATAGAGTCTTTTTTTACAAGATTTGCTTTATCTGTTCTGTTTATAGCATAAACAATAGCTGCTTTACTGCTGTCGGCTTCGTTTATTTTTAGCCATTCTTTTGTTTTTTCAAAATGATAAGAAACAGAACTTGGCTTTTTGTATTCAATTTTTTTATGTTTTTTAGCTTTTATTTCAGGCTCATTTTTTTCTGTTTTGTTTTGATTATTACAAGAAACTAATAAGGCTAAAATCAAAATAAACAATCCATTTGATATATAATATAATTTTTTCATAGCTGATATTTTTAGTATAATAAAGTTCTCTTTTTTATACTAATCAACCGTTATAGAATTTTTTAAAATGTTTATTTGATTTGCATTTAAAAATAACTTCAAAAAATCACATTTCTAGTTTTAAAGTTTGACCCTCAGTAAATTGACCTTTAGAAGATGTTATTTTTATTTTTTGTTCCTCTGTATATCCAAGAGTTTCTCCATTTCTAAAAGTTACATCACTGTTTATTACATAGGCAGAAATATTAGATATAAAGTTATAAAGCTCTTCAATCTGAAGTTTTGAGTTTATAACTTCCATTTCTTGTTTTCCAAAATTGCTTAGGCCATAAGTATAAATACTATTTCCTTGCTCAGAAGGTCTTATTCCTATATAGATCCATAATGTTAAAGGTGTACCTTGTTTTATTTCTTCAATATTTTCTAAATATTGAGACTTAGGAATTAATAATGTTTGGCTTCCCTGATAAACTCCTATTGAATTTGAAGTAGATAGAATAGAACATAATAATTTACTTAAAATGGTAAACCTTTCTTTTTGATTTTTTTGTGAGGACATAATTGATACAATTGCATGTCCGTTATGGTTTTCTAAATCTTGAGTAGCAGTTTGCCAATTATATGCATATTGTGCAGAACCTTGGATGTCCTCCCAAGGAATTGGTGCTGGCATGTAAGCCAAAGCAACCATTTCGCCTTCTATTTTAAAAACAGCAGAGTTGTCATCTCCTGTGAAATCAGTAATCATGAGTCCCCAAAAAGTTTTTAGATTTTCAATAACATCATTTATATTATACCTTTCATTGTTGTTAAACATTGGCATAGCTAGTAAAATGTTATTTTCGGTTTTTTCTTTTTTAAAAAAGCTGAATAGTCCCATGTAAGATTATATTTGGTGGAGTTTAATTAAATTCTAAATAATAATGACTTTAGATTAGCCCTTTTATCTTCGTATGCTGTAGCAACAAAATAGTTTTGGCATCTGTAATTTCGCCAGATTCTATCATAGCATATGCTTCATCAAAAGTATATTCCAACACCTCAATATTTTCCTGTTCAGCATCCAGTCCGCCGCCATCACTCACTTTCATGGATTCATCATATTCTCCAACAAACAGATATAAAATTTCTGTTACAGATCCTGGAGACATATAAGTTTCTATAACTTTCTGAACCTTCTTTAAACGATAACCAGTTTCCTCTTCAGTTTCGCGAATAATAGCCTGCTCGGCATTATCCTTGTCCAGAAGTCCGGCGCAAACCTCAATCATCATTCCGGTTTTGTTTCCGTTGAGAAAAGTCGGTAAACGAAATTGTCTCGTCAGTATAACTGTTTTTTTTGCTGTATTGTAAAGTAAGATTCCAGCTCCGTTGCCACGATCATAAACTTCACGAATGTGCGATTCTACTGGTTGATTTTCTTTTTTATAATTAAAAGTTACTTTATTTAATACATACCAATTATCTGATAGTAACTTAGTTTCCTTAATTTCAATTTCCGGATTTTTTCTCATGATAAATATTTTATAAAAAAAAACGCTCTGATTACCAGAGCGTTTTGAATATTATTTTGTTATGGTTTGCTTTCTGTCTGGTCCAACCGATACAATTTTGATTGGCACTTCAACTTCTTTCTCAATAAATTCGATATATTCTTTTAGCTCAATTGGTAATTGATCGTATGTTGTCAATCCGGTCAAATCTGCCTTCCATCCTTTAAATTCCTTATAAACCGGAGTAACATTTTCAGGTTCGATGTTGTATGGAAAGTGAGAAATATTTTGTCCTTTATAATTGTATTCAGTACAAACTTTTAAAGTTTCAAAACCAGAAAGAACGTCACCTTTCATCATCATCAATTGCGTTACGCCGTTAACCTGAATTGCATATTTTAATGCAACTAAGTCTAACCATCCACAACGTCTTTGTCTTCCTGTTACAGATCCAAATTCATTACCAACTCTTGCCATAGTAGCACCAACTTCGTCAAAAAGTTCTGTTGGAAAAGGTCCGCTTCCTACACGTGTAACATACGCCTTAAAAATTCCGTAAACCTCTTTGATTTTATTTGGGGCAATTCCTAAACCAGTACAAGCACCAGCTGCAGTAGTATTTGATGAAGTTACAAACGGATAAGTTCCAAAATCAACATCTAACAAAGATCCCTGAGCACCTTCACAAAGAATAGATTTACCTGCTTTTTGAGCTTGGTGCATATATTCTTCACTATCAATAAAATCTAATTTTTTCAATTCTTCAATAGCCTCAAAAAACTCTTTTTCAAGTTCTGCCAAATTGTATTGAATATTAACATCGTAAAAAGCAATCATAGCTTCGTGTTTGTCTGCCAGAGCTCTGTAACGATCTTTAAAGTCTTCTAATTCAATATCTCCAACACGCAAACCATTTCTACCGGTTTTGTCCATATAAGTTGGCCCAATTCCTTTAAGGGTAGAACCAATTTTTGCTTTTCCTTTAGAAGCTTCAGAAGCTGCATCAAGCAAACGGTGAGTTGGTAAAATTAAATGCGCTTTTCTTGAGATGATTAATTTACTTTTAATATCAAGGTTGAATTTCTCTAAACCTTCAATTTCTTTTTGAAAAACTACCGGGTCAATTACAACACCATTTCCGATGATATTTACTGAGTTTTTATGGAAAATTCCTGAAGGAATAGTTCTAAGCACGTGTTTGATTCCATCAAATTCTAATGTATGTCCTGCGTTTGGTCCTCCCTGAAAACGTGCAATAATATCATAATTTGAGGTAAGTACGTCTACAATTTTTCCTTTACCTTCATCTCCCCATTGTAATCCTAGTAATAAATCTACGGTCATTCTGTTTTAATTTGCGTTGGGACAAGCTAAGTTGTCCTACTGATTAATGTAGTTAATTTTCTTTTTTATTTTTTAAATAATTCCCTTCCGGATTATTGATTTTGTTTCTTGTTTCCGTAGAAATATAATGAGTGATTGGTGATCTCAATATCAAATATTTCTTCGATTGTTTTTTTGATGGTTTGAATTCTTGGGTCACAAAATTCAATTACTTCTCCGGAATCTGTCATGATAATGTGATCGTGCTGCTTATCAAAATAAGATTTCTCGTAGTAAGCCTGATTTTGCCCAAATTGATGTTTTCGAACCAAGGCGCAGTCTAACAGTAACTCGATCGTGTTGTATAAAGTTGCTCTACTTACACGATAGTTTTTGTTTTTCATTTTGATATAAAGATTTTCTATATCAAAATGCTCTTCACTATCATAAATTTCCTGAAGAATAGCATAACGCTCAGGAGTTTTACGATGTCCTTTCTGCTCAAGATACATTGTAAAAACATTTTTTACAATTTCTTGATTTTTAGTATTGTCAGTTGAAATTAGTGTCATAATCTCGCAAAGATAATTTTTTATTTTAATGAATAAAAGTTTAAGGTTTAAAGTTTAACTTTCACAATATGATTTTGATATTGTCAACACTTCTGTTTTAAAGGTTTTACAACACATTTTGTTTGTCCTTTATACCTTGCTTTATTAACATATTAATTTTAATTTGAGATAAAACTAACAAACAATTATTCTGTTTTTGTCATAAACATATACCAGTTCCATTCCCAGTTTTTTCCTTTGTCATCGCTCATTGCCTGACTCCATACCGGATTTTTTTTGTCTCTTGCATCCCATCTGAAAACCTGTATGACATCCCTGCCTTCAAAAACATCTTCTGAGAAAAAATGTCCTACATTATTTTCAAAAGAGCCTACAACAGGCCTGTCTAAAACTCCTGTATTAGAATCGGACCAATAAATACTCCATAATTTTGTTGCCGGATTAAACAAACGAACTGTCATTCCCTCAAAAGGTTCACCATCAAAAGTGGCAAGAAAATTATCGATATTACCAATTCCGTTGAGAATCTTATACATTTCCTGTGTTGAAGGAAATTCAATCCATTCGGTACAATTGTCAAAACGTTTTTTTAATTTTTTGTTTCGGATATTAGATTTTCCCTGAAAGAAATCAAAATCATCTTTTGAAGAAGATTCAGATGCGACAATTATAAGTTTGCCCTCTTCATCAAAGTTTAATTTTGGAATTTCTAAAGAAGCATTTAGCATAAAGATTTAGTTATAAATTATGTTCTGTATTCTCTTGTTACCTTGTCGACACCGTCGATTTTCTTGATTGCATTGATCATTTTTTTCAGGATAGTATTGTTTTTTACAATTACAGCAATCTGACCATGAAAAATTCCCGCATCTGTACTCAGGGAAATACTCTGGATATTCACGCTCATATTGTTCGAAATTACTCTTGTCAATTGGTTTGTTAAGCCCAAAACATCCATTCCCGTAATATTGATAATTGCTTTGAATTCTTCCTGAGACGAATCAATCCATTTAGCGCTCATGATGCGATACGCATAATTAGACTGCATTCCGATTGCATTTGGGCAATCTTTTTTATGAACTTTAATACCTTCGTTTATCGTTACGAAACCAAAAACATCATCTCCAGGAATCGGGTTACAACACTGAGAAAGTTTATAATCAAGCTTATCATGCTCGGTTCCAAAAACCAGCATATCATAATTACTGCTTATAACAGGCTTATGGATGTCTTCGGCAGCAGTGTCTTTATTTCGTTTAATTTTATTCTTAAAGAAATTGATAAACGTATTGCCTTTTTGCGCCGCGTAGTCCTTTAATTGTTGGTTTTCGATAGCACCAATTCCAACTCTAAAAAATAAATCTAAACTCGTTTTTAGTTTAAAGAAGTTTACCAACTCATTGATAACCTGCTCGTTGATTGTTATTTTTAAATGTTTTAATTTTCGGGTAAGTAATTCTTTTCCTTCTTCGGCAATTTTTTTGGTGTTCTCGTTAAGAACGTTTTTAATTTTATTTTTGGCTCTCGAAGTAGTTACATACTCAAGCCAGTTTACTGTTGGTTTTTGATTTGGAGAAGTAATAACTTCTACCTGATCGCCACTTTTAAGCTCATGATTTAAAGGAACAAGACGGCCGTTTACCCGTGTCCCTCTTGTTTTTATTCCGATTTCTGAGTGAATGCTAAAAGCAAAGTCAAGAGAAGTGGCACCTTTTGGCAGTGATTTAATTTCTCCTTTTGGAGTAAAAACAAAGATTTCTTTTGAATATAAATTCATCTTAAAATCTTCTACAAAATCAACTGCGTTTGTTTCCTGATTTTCCAGAGCTTCACGAAGTAAGTTCAGCCAGACGTCTAAACCGCTTTCTTCTGTTGCGCCATTTTTGTATTTATAATGAGCAGCATATCCTTTTTCGGCAATTTCATCCATTCGTTCGCTTCGAACCTGAACTTCAACCCAACGCCCTTTTGGTCCCATTACCGTAATATGCAAAGCCTCATAACCGGTTGATTTTGGAGACGAAATCCAGTCGCGCAAACGGCTCGGGCTTGGTCTGTAATGATCTGTTACAATTGAGTATATTTTCCAGGCAACGAATTTTTCATCATGAGGATCTGATTTATAAACAATTCTAAGAGCAAATTTATCGTAGACTTCATCAAAACTTACGTTTTGGGCACGCATTTTTCGTCGTATCGAATAAATAGATTTTGGCCTGCCTTTTATGATGTAATCTATATTTTCTTTGTCTAAGGATTTTTTTAAGACATCTGAGATATCTTTTATATAAGCATCCTGTTCTTCTTTTGTCTCTCTTATTTTGCTTACAATATCTTCATAAACTGCAGGTTCAGTGTATTTTAATCCTAAATCTTCCAGTTTTGTTTTAATATTATAAAGTCCCAAACGATGGGCAAGAGGAGCGTAAATATATAAAGTTTCAGAAGCAATTTTTGTTTGTTTGTATTCAGCCATAGAATCCATGGTTTGCATATTATGCAGACGATCGGCCAGTTTTATCAAAATAACACGAACGTCATCATTCAGCGTCAGAATCATTTTTCTGAAATTTTCTGCCTGCATAGAAGCGTTCAGATCTTTTTGCACCAATGAAATTTTGGTCAAACCCTCAACAAGCTGCGCTACTTTTGGATTAAATAAGCGTTCAATTTCTTCAACCGTAATGGGAGTATCTTCTACAACATCATGAAGTAAGGCCGCAGCAATAGAAGTCGCTCCCAAACCAATTTCAGAAGCAACGATTTTTGCAACTGCAATAGGATGAAAGATATAGGCTTCTCCAGATTTGCGACGTTGTTCTTTATGCGCATCAACCGCTACATCAAAAGCTTTTCTGATAAGTTTTTTGTCAGCGGGCGATAAAGTCTGGTAGCTAATTCGAAGTAATTCTTTGTATTCGTGCGCAATTGCTTTGTTTTCTTTTTCAATATCTATTTCAGTCATAACAGCATAGTTCAAGTACTAAAAATAGCAATAAGTTGCAACATACACAAGGGAATTGTAGATTTTAGATTTTAGATTTTTGTGGATGAATTTGATTTAAGAATATCATTTGCAAGCAAGATTTTTCATTTAAAAAAGGACTTCGACTTCGCTCAGTCTGACATAGAGTGAAAATTAAATTCTTTGAATTTAATTTCATAAAATCTAAAATCTAAAATCTAAAATCTAAAATCTAAAATCTAAAATCTAAAATCTAAAATCCTCTCTGGCGTTTGGCTTCAAAAATCAAAATAGCGGCTGCAACTGAAACATTCATACTATCGATTTCGCCCTGCATCGGGATAATAATATTCTTAGTCGAAGCATCTCTCCAATCCTGTGTTAAGCCTGTAGCTTCTGTTCCCACAACTAAAGCTGTCGGAGTGGTAAAATTTTGAGTATGATAAGAAGTTGAATCCTGCAGGGTTGCACAGTAAAAATCAATTTTTCTGTCTTTCAAAAATGAAATAATTTCTGCCGTAGTTCCCGTTGCAATTTGATTGGTAAAAAGACATCCTACGCTTGAGCGAACAATATTCGGATTGTATAAATCACTTTTTGGGTTAGCAATCAGGACAGCATCCAGATTTGCAGCATCGGCAGTACGCAAAAGAGCGCCGATGTTTCCTGGTTTTTCGGGTGCTTCGGCAACTAAAATCAATGGGTTTTCAGATAATTTTAAATCAGATAATTGTAGTGATTTGGTTTTGGCTACTGCCAAAATTCCTTCGGTTGTATCACGATAGGCCAATTTTTGATACACTTCTTTGTTGATTTCAATTAATTGAAAAGAAGATTTAATCAAATTGCTGATTTCATTTTCAGAAACTAATTCGGGTAAAAATAAAACGGTTTCTATTTCATAACCGCCTTTTATGGCTAATGAAATTTCGCGTAATCCTTCAATCAAAAATGTACCGGTTTGTTTTCTGGCTTTTGCTTTTTCCTGCAGTAAAACAAGAGATTTTATAAACGGATTTTGAACTGAAGTGATTTGTTTCATTTTTTTTTATAGGCTCAAAGTTGCAAAGGGGCAAAGGTACTGAGGTTTTTTTCTTCCTGCAAGGTTTTCGGAACCTTGTAGGTCTCTAATTCTATTTCCACAATTTCATTGCTTCTTTTTTTGTTAATGTTTTTATTGTTTCTTTAGAGAAATCAACTTTTAAAAGTGGAAAATCTATTTGATTCTCGCCTGTTAATATCACTGTTTTTTCTAATTTTTGACTAATCTGATTCATAAAGTTTACAATCTTTTTATAGTCTTCAAATGAATTTATTTCTTTTGGATCAATATCAAATTCAATTTGATCAATCGAGAAAAAATGTAAATTTATTATTATGGCATCAATTATAATCGATGCACATTTTGATTCCATTAGACCAGTTTCATCATTCAGATATTGAATGCTATATTCTAAATCAATAAGATTAATAAGTTGGTTTTCTCCAGTTGGACCATATCTAATAAAATGATTTAAGTTTAAATAATCTATTAAAATCATCCATTCCTCAATAGTTACATTTTCGACATAAATATCTCTTAATGTCCCATCGGGTTCAAAAATCCAATTTATTTCTTCCCAATTATTTTTCATTTAATAGTTGTTGATTTTACAGCTACTTTTCAAATACTGCTTTGACCTCTTCTGCGACCTCATGATCTGCAGTAAAAGTATAGCCCATAATTTTGGCAATTGTTTGCGCAAATTGTTTTTGATATATTTGAGATTCTGTTTTAATTTCGCCTCTTGGAGCAATTTCAGGTCCCATTACAGCAAACCAAATTTCTGATGCTCCCTCAATATCGTCACCGTGGCTGGTCCATTCAGATTTCTTTTTGTCGCCGCGCCCGTGATCTACTGTGATAAGCAGAGTTGTTTTGTTTCTGTATTGCGGATCATTTTGCACAAAATCCCAAATTTCTTTTATCCAGGTATCTACTTGATTTGCAGCATCAAGATACGATTTGTAATGCCCTCTATGCGCCCATTCATCGGTTTCACCGTAGGCAATATAAAGTACTTTTGGCTTGTTGGTTTTGAGCTCGTTAAAAGCTTGATAATGTGTAAAAACGTCAAGACACTCATCTTCATGAAATGGTTTAAACGAATTGGCTCTCATTTCGTTAAGCAGTTTCTGAATCTCTGTTGGTTTGTTTCCACCAATACTGTCAAAAGCAGAAATAACCGGAAAGTTGCTTCTTTTTTCATTCAAAATACGATCAAAAGCATTCCAGGCTCCAAAAGCAATGGTCTTTCCTTTTATTTGTGGCTGTTGGTTTAAGAACTCTAAAACGTTTACATTCGGATTAGCTTTGTAACCATTTGAGTTGATTTTTTTATCGACATTCCCAGTCATGATTTCGCTATATCCGGGATAGCTAAACCAATAAGGATTTGATACATCAACCTTATTTCCCAGATCACGATTGCCATAAATCTGACCTTTTGATGCAATTTCAGACCAAAGAAAAGGCATTATTTTTTTGCGGCTTTCCTTATCGTCAGAGCTTTTATATTTTTTATTGATATAGGATTTGTCATCCTGATTGAAATCTTTATCGTTGGCAATTTTTGAATCCATTCCTTTAAAAACTTCCTGCCATCTCAAGCCGTCTGTAGTTATGACAATAATGTTTTCTGTTTTTTGTGCGCTGGATAAAGAGCTTATAAGTATAAGTGAGAGTATAAATAATTTTTTCATTTTGTTAAATTAAGACTGAAGTTATAATAGTTTAAAACTAACGAATAATACCGATAGCTTTAAGGCTATTGTTTATTCATATCTTAAAAATAACTATAAATTTACAAAACGACAAATTACAAAATCCCTCTCGATTTTATTTCAAGATATTTATTGATCGCATCCAAAGTCAGGTTTTTCGGCTGCGTTAATATCGAATGAATTCCGTATTTCTTGAGTTCATTGGCAATAAGACGTTTTTCGAACATGAATTTTTCTGCAATTACCTTGTCGTAAACTTCCTGAATAGTGTCGGTTTTTTTATTGATGATTTCATTTAATTCTGTATTGCTGAAGAATATAACCACCAATAAATGACTTTTTGCAATCCCTTTTAAATAAGGTAACTGTCGATTTAAACCGTCCATTGTTTCAAAATTGGTGTACAGAATAATTAAGCTTCTCTGATTGATGTTTTTCTTAATATCAACATATAAACGGCTGTAATCGCTCTCAAAAAAATCAGTTTTTACATTATATAAAGTTTCGAGGATTTTTTGCATTTGCGAACCTCTTTTTTCTGCAAACACTCTGTTCTCAACTTTTTTGGAGAATGAAAATATGCCAGCTTTGTCCTGTTTTTTTAGAATCACATTAGATAAAACCAAAGTTGAATTTATCGCATAATCCAACAAACTTAATCCGTTAAAAGGCATTTGCATTACACGCCCTTTATCAATTGCCAAATAAACAGATTGTGATTTCTCATCTTGAAATTGGTTGACCATTAAGGAATTTTTCTTAGCTGTTGCCTTCCAGTTCAAAGTTCTCAAATCATCACCCTGAACATATTCCTTAATTTGTTCAAACTCCATTGTATGCCCAATACGGCGAATTTTTTTTATTCCATATTGATGATTATTCGAAAAAGCAAAAAGATCATATTTTTTTAATTGAATAAACGATGGATAGGTTGGGACCATTTGGTCCTTATCAAAAGTAAACCTTCTCGAAATCAATTTTAAAGGTGAAGAAACATACACATTTAGATTTCCAAAATAATACTCACCACGCTCCGTAGGACGCAAATCGTAACCCATTTCTTCCTGGGCAGAAGCTTTGATGCTTTTTAAGATTTTAAAATCACGTACCTGAAACTGAAAAGGAATTTCGTCAATAATTTTAACTAAAATAGAGAAGCTATAATGGTTTTTTATGGAAATTTTTATCGGATTTAAATCCCCGTTAGAAAGTTTCTCCGGTGTATGCCTGTTTGCCTCGATTCCTGTTTTGGCTAAATATAAAAGCAAAACATCAAGTACTAAAAAAGTACTTAATACCAAAACAATAAACCAGACACCATTGTATAAAGTTGGAAAAATAAAAGCACAGACAAACATTCCGATAATGCCCAAAAGCACATAGAAAAAGAAATTATTAAGATATAGACTTTTTATGAATTTCAATTTTAAAATTTTTAAAGTTTAATTGTATATTTTAGTAAGACTATCATAATCAAACCCTTCTAAGTAAGCTATTTTCCATATTCCGTTTTCTTTTACAGCTTTTACTTTATATTTCGAATCATCTTTCCATTTAGTCCATGTCCAGCTAAAACTTGCCTTGTCATTTTCAATTTTAAGATTGTGCATTTTCAGTGTTTTCCAATATTCTTCAGGGTTGTCCTGACAATCACACCATGCATTTGTATCATTGCCAAACGGCGGCAAATCTCCAACCAACCATTCCAATTTTTTGTTTTTAAGATTAGCATCTAATTTTAGCGCAATTTTATTGTAATTGTCTAAAAATTGCTGCGAAAAAAAGTTGGTTTTTTTAAGTTCTTCTAATCTTTTAGCATGTTCCTTTAAGTTTAATCCAATGTATTTTTCTCCTTTTTTGTCTTCGGCAGGATTAAAATCATTATTTGAATTTTTGGTTTCAACCCATTGATACGTTTTCAAAAGCAATGTTTCAAGCTGTTGTTTGTCATTCGCAAAAACAAATAAATTTTTTGCAGCTGTATGTTCAATGCTTGCTGGCTTAGAACCAAGAAATAAAACCCAAACAAAAGGCAGTAAATAAAGTTTAGAAAATTTCATTTAAAAGAAAATTAGATTTTTAGTCGAAATGTCGATTGATACAGAAAATTACCTTGGTATCTCTACTGTTTCTATAATTTGTTTAATGATTTCAGAACTTGTAATACCTTCCATTTCACGCTCGGGAGTAACGATTACACGATGTTGCAAAACAGGAACAGCAGCTTCTTTAATATCTTCCGGTGTTACAAAATCACGTCCGTCTATAGCAGCAAAACCTTTAGAAGCATTAAGTATTGCAATCGATGCACGAGGTGATGCCCCTAAATATAAAAATGCATTTTCGCGAGTATTCACTACAATTCTGGCAATGTATTCCAATAGGTTTTGTTCTACTCTGATTTGTTTAATAAGAGCCTGATACGATTTTATTTCCTCAGCAGAAAGAACGGTTTTTATCGCTTCTAATTTACCATGGTCCTGCAATAAATGCTCTCTTTGAATAATTAAAACTTCTTCGTTTAATTTTGGGTAATCAATTTTAATTTTGAATAAGAAACGGTCTAATTGCGCTTCCGGTAAACGGTACGTTCCTTCCTGTTCAACAGGGTTTTGTGTAGCAATAACCAAAAACGGAGTTTGCAACTGATAAGCAGAACCGTCAATTGTAATCTGACGTTCTTCCATAACTTCAAAAAGAGCGGCCTGAGTTTTGGCAGGAGCACGGTTGATCTCGTCAATTAAAATTAAATTAGAGAAAATAGGCCCTTTTTTAAATTCAAATTCAGAACTTTTTAAATTAAAAATTGAAGTTCCCAAAATATCAGATGGCATTAAATCAGGTGTAAACTGGATTCTGCTAAAACCAATATTCAAAGTTTTTGACAATAACTTTGCAGTAATCGTTTTGGCAACTCCGGGAACACCTTCCAATAGAACGTGTCCGTTTGATAAGATAGCAACCAAAAGCTGGTCAATCATTTTGTGCTGACCCACAATTACTGTTTCAAGCTCTTTCTTGATAGTGTTAACATGCTCTAAAAGAGGTGCTAAATTTAATCTTGTTTCAAAATTTACATTTTCGTTTGTAATTTCTGCTTCTGATGTATTAAAATCGTCCATGGTTTGGTATGTTTTCTTTTGAATGAATTCTGTTATTATATTAGTGTAAAACTTTCTCGATTGCGTTATTGATCCTTATTAAATCTTCTTCGAGACTTCCGTGATAACTTTTTCGATGTTCGTTAATCAAAAATACAAGATCCCGGATATCATCTTCATTTTTTCCGGATTTAAGATGTAGTTTTTTTATAAAATCGTCGTCAAGTTTTGTGGTATCGAGTAAATATTCATTTCGTATTCTTTCTAAAAAGTAAATGATTTTTTTATCGATAATATTATCATGATCGCCTTCCTGATAATATAGATTTCCGATAGTTTTGGTAAAATCAACCGTGAGGTTTGGCAATGGTTTTAGTATCGGAACAATTCTTTGTTTTCGTTTTACATTAAAAAGAATAAAAATCAATATTCCGATTATAAATAGATACCACGCCCATTTTAGCGCAGGCTGACTTAAAATATATCGTAAAGGAGAATCGGAAATCGATTCGTTGTTTTGTCCTTTTGTATACCAGTATATATTTCCTTTTGGTATATAAGAAAGTACTTTTTCTGCATATTGATAATGATCTGCTTTTAATAAATTATAATTTGTAAAAGCAATAGGCTGCATGTGCAAATAAAAATAACCATTGACATACGGAACTTTTATAAAGTTGACGTGTTTCTGATTTTCGTTGCCCTGGTATCCAAGTACTGTAGTTGTTGCGGTGTCGATTTTTGCAAAATAACTTTCGATTCCCACATCTTTAAGACGATATTTTTTGGTATCTAAATTTTTATTTGCCAGCCAGACCTCTGAATTTTCAACAGCTTGAAAATCTGAATTTAATTCAATTTTTAAACTGTCCATTAAGGTCTGAGGAAAAGTTTTCATGCTTAGAAAAACGTTGTTTCCATGAGAAACAAAATAGAAAAGTTCCTTTATAGACTGATCGTCAATTTCGTTATTTTGAGTAATAGTAAAAAATGTTCCTTTTATTTTATATTTTCCAACAATTGTATCAGGAATATAATTTGTATCTAAAAATTCATAAGGTGTTAAGGCAGAAACCCTTTCAACTTTCTGGTTTTTTAAGATACCATTTATCTCCTTATCAAATATATATAATCCGTAAGGGATTTTATCATTAACAGAATAGGTTTGGCGCCAGTCGATAGGTTTACGCTGACCAGAACTTGCTATTAAAATCAATCCGAAAACAAAAACCAGAATAGCGATGTAAATTTTGATGGATTTATTCATTGCCAAAAGTTTTTATAGATTTCTTAAATCGGTTTTCGGCTTTGTTGAAAGTAGTTTCGTCAATTTCAAACTCGCCATACCAAATGTAATTGTATAAATAGGATAAATAGGTAAAATCTTCTTTATAAACCGGATTTTGAAGCTCGTATAAATAATCAGAATTGGTTTTTTCGATATCCCATTCAATGTAATGATTTTGCGCCATAACTTTTAACAGCCATAAATAATAGTAGCGTACTGCAATTCTTCTTTCGCCTTTTTCAAGACTTTCCTGAATTAATTTTTTAAAATCTAATAGATGAATGTTTTTCTCTAATTCAGAATAATGAATTGTTTTTTTGTTGGCATCTTTACCAAAAATCCATTTTCCTTCTTTTCCAATTAAGGCCTTCACAATAAGATAAATTACAAAAACAATTATTACGAAAGCGAGTACTTTCAAAATAATAGCTACCACATTAAGTGCAGCTGCAGGATTTTTAAAAGTAAAAAGATTTCTTAAGATACTTGCCAGCCATTCTTTAAAATGATCCCACCAATTTTTTTCGGGCGCTTTGTATTCATATACAAAATCGCTGTCGGTATATTTTTTTTTGAATTTTTTCTGGAAAGACTTAGCCTCTACAGTATCCGAATCGATGTGGATATCTTTTTCGGTATATTTTATTGAGGATATTTCGGGTGAATCTGTACTGATCTCCAAAGAATCCTGGGCATTTGATATGCAAAAGAAAAAAAGAAAGGATAAAACAAGTAAAATTTTATTCATTATTGGTTTCTGGTTAAGTCAATTAGGCTGATAGTTGCTGCGTTTTTTTGTGAACAATAAAAGGGTAAACCAAATAATAAAATGAAATAACGCCTAAGGTAAACAATATAATAAAACTGCTAAGCCAG